>BNJS01003996.1_pt1:0-107500 | contig 612988 bp, 778 predicted proteins | sample 8540461 | NCBI WGS metagenome assembly BNJS01 (sample SAMD00202454, study PRJDB9452) | human saliva metagenome | isolation source: human saliva | place: Japan
ATCCATCTTCAATTCATCAAATTAATGCCTTATGATTACAAATTCATCACTACCTTGTGGAAGATAAAGTTGTATTTCCTTTTTCTTTTGGGTATTATTACAATTAAGCAATAAAATAATCACGGTTAATAAATATATATTTTTCATAAGTTATAATTTAAATTCATACGAAAATCCTTCGTGAACGACACCACTCAAATAACAGGTAGAGCCAATTACCGTCAATGAGCTGAGGCATTTGGTGGAGAAGGAAGGGAAAATATTTAATACAAAAGATAATTTTGCCCTATATCGTGTTGTATTTTGATGTGCTCAACCTCTCCTCCAGTTTGTCTGAACATTATATGAAAGTAAGGAGTTTTTCGACTTTTTCATAAGGAGTATCTTCTCTATTACCATACCTACTAAAATAACCATCTTCTTTAGTTTTAGTTGAGCCCCACTCATCTTTTCCAGTCCATATTGTCATCTAAAAACTTATAGGTATCAGATCAGCTGCTTTACGTTTCTTGTTAATATCTTCAATGGTCATTCCTTGCTTTACTTCTGCTCCATTGACATCAATAGATTTTTGAGTAGGTCGTAAATGGGTACATATAGTTTTTTTAGCAGCTCCATTTCCGATAGTCTCATATTCTATTAAATCTTTATAGAAATCCATACCTTCAAAAACGCCATCTTTTTATCTTTTTCTATTACAAATTTAGTAGTCGTTCTTCCATAGGCTTCTTTTAATTTTTCCTTTTTGCCCCAAAGGACTCTCTAAGTTCATAAAAAAAGATATAGAAATACTCAGTTGGAGTCTTTTTGGAACCAATCTCCTTTTTCCTCGCTTGGGGTCATCATCTCCCCAAGAAGCTTGAACAGCAATACCTAATTTATCCCATACAAACACCATGCCCTCTTCTACAATTCTATCATATTTTCCAAAGATCTTTTTCCCATTCAGTTACGGGTTTTTCCTAAAGGCAAGTCTTGTCCTTTATAAGTTATTTTTCTCTTCAGTGAGTACATAGTCAGCCTCAAAAAGGCTCGTTAGGGTATTACCCTCACATTGTAATAGCCCCTAATATACTGCTGAATAATATAAATGTTGTCATTTTTCATAAGTCTGTTTTTAAAGCGTTCAGTAAACTCTAAGAGGCTTTGTCCCTTAAATAATTCCATAATACATTAATTTTCAGAGTGTAAATATATGAAATTATTTTTGATACCTCAAATAATTTATTTAAAAAGCGATACAAGTATGGGGTGGCTTTGCCCTTTTATATATATAATCATAGTCATCTTCATCTACCCTTTTTATAGATAGTTAAGTTGTTTGTTAAAGAAGAATAATTAATTTTTAAAAACTTTTTGCTCCATCTTTGTAGATGAGAACACTTATATTAAAAATGATTTAATAAAGCTCTTTGATGATAAAAAAACTTTTCTTTTGTTTTTAATTTTTTTGACGTAATATTTTTTTCTTGTTTTGTGGGTTAGTTTTTGGAAGATAACTCCTCAAAAATATCTTTCTTATCTTCTGTAGAACCAATACGAGACAATTCTTTATCTCTATAATAGTATCTTTTTACAATAATACTATCCGTTTCACCTAAATAAACTTGTGCCTTTTACGGAAAATGTAAGTCCAAAAAAAGTAATAATGTGATTATAATATGTTTCATTTTAAAGAATAATATAAATTAATTGAGGTGTCTATTTAGCTACATACTAATTGATTTTTGGGAAACTTATGTAATGTAGGAAAATTCTTCCCATCATTGCTAGAAATTTGAGTTATATTAAAGTCTTTTTATTTTTTTAGTATTTTGCCACTATCTCTTCAAGGGCTGTTACTATTTCAGCAGCGCTATCTAAGGTTACGAGGCGCTGGCGGTGTTCTTTAAAGTTTGGCAAGCCTTTAAAAGTAGTTCGCATAATGCCTACGCATCTCCAATACCCCTTGTCGTTCGCCTTTCCACTCTACCGACCATATTAGGTGATTGCGAGCCGCTGCTACCCTATCGGCTATGGTAGGGGCGCCAGAAGTTCACCGGTAGCAAAATAATGTTTTATCTCTAAATATCCAGGATAGCCAATGGCAGCACGGCCTATCATTATACCATCTACCCCGTATTTATTGCGGTATTCAAGGGCTTTCTGCGGATTATCAATATCGCCATTGCCAAAAAAATAGGAATATGTATGCGAGGGTTATTCTTCACTTTGGCTATATAACTCCAGTCCGAATGCCCTTTGTACATCTGACTGCGAGTGCGAGCGTGAATGGTAAGGGCGCTAATGCCCACATCTTGTAGGCGCTCAGCCACTTCTTCTATATTGATGCTGCTCTCGTCCCAGCCCAAACGCGTTTTTACGGTTACCGGCAGGTCAGTACTGCGCACTACTGCTTTAGTGAGGCACACCATCAGGTCAATATCTTTTAGAACGCCTGCTCCGGCACCTTTGCTCACCACTTTCTTCACCGGACAGCCGAAATTAATATCCACCAAATCCGGACGAACCGTAGCTACTATCTTTGCCGAAAGCGCCATAGCCTCTTCATCACCCCCAAAAATCTGTATACCTACCGGGCGCTCGTAATCAAAAAAATATCCAGCTTTTTGCCGGCTTTTTATCGCATCGCGAATAAGCCCTTCCGACGAAATAAACTCGCTGTAGAGCATATCAGCCCCGTGCAACTTGCACAGGCGGCGAAAAGGCGGGTCGCTCACATCCTCCATAGGGGCAAGCAACAAAGGGAACTCCCCTAAATCTATATTTCCTATTTTTGCCATTACTAATACAAAAAGTTATTATAAGGGAAGCGAGTGATGTGTATCTCCTTCACCTTCTCATACACTACCTTGCGAAACTCTTCCAGATTCTCTTTGTTAAGGGCTGAAATAAATAGCACATCTTTACCTACTTTCTGCATCCACGTTTGTTTCCACTCTTCAAGGGTGAAATGTTTAGTAGTGCGCTCGGTCGCAAGGTCGTCTTCGGCTATCACCTCGTGGGTATAAGCGTCTATTTTGTTGAATACCATAATGGTAGGCTTATCAGCGCTGTGTATCTCTGCCAATATCTGGTTTACCGACTGTATATGCTCTTCAAAATTAGGGTGCGAAATATCCACCACGTGCAGCAATAGGTCTGCCTCGCGCACCTCGTCTAAAGTACTCTTAAACGATTCAATGAGCTGGGTGGGCAGTTTGCGTATAAAGCCTACGGTATCTGATAGCAAAAAGGCAGGTTTTCTATCACGACCTTGCGCACGGTAGTATCGAGGGTAGCGAAGAGCTTATTTTCGGCAAACACCTCGCTTTTGCTTATCACATTCATTAGGGTCGATTTGCCTACGTTGGTATAGCCTATCAGGGCTACACGCACTAATGCCCCACGATTGCTGCGCTGGGTAGCCATCTGCTTATCAATAGCCGAGAGTTTCTTTTTCAGTAGGGCGATGCGGTCGCGCACGATACGGCGGTCAGTTTCTATTTCGGTCTCACCCGGTCCGCGCATCCCTATCCCGCCTCGTTGGCGCTCGAGGTGCGTCCACAGACCCGTAAGGCGTGGCAATAGGTACTCGTATTGGGCAAGCTCTCACCTGCGTACGCGAGTAGCTAGTCTGCGCGCGCTGGGCAAAGATGTCTCAAGATAAGCCCCGTGCGGTCTAATATTTTAGCTTTAAGGATGCGTTCTATATTCTTCTGCTGGGCGGGAGTAAGTTCATCGTCAAAGATAACCGTACCCACCTCGTTTTTCCTCTACGTACTGCTGTACCTCTTCCATTTTACCAGTACCGATAAAGGTTTTAGGGTTAGGCACATCTAACTTTTGGGTAAAAGCGTTTCAGCACCCTCGCCACCAGCGGTATAAGTCAGAAATTCGAGTTCATCGAGGTATTCTTTTGATTTTTTCTTCCGTCTGTAGTTGGTTTATAATACCAATTAAGACCACTTTTTCGTATGTTAAATTTACCTGTTCGAGCACTATTTTTAATTATGAATTACAAAATTACGCTGCAAAGATAGTAATAATTTGCCAATTTACTAATTTAGCTGACAAATGTCTTATCCTTCGCTTATCCTTCGCTCATTGTTCGCTCATTGTTCGCTCATTGTTTGTAGATGGGAAGGCAGAGAGGGCTGGGAAGGCTGGGGAGAATGAGAAGTAAATCAAAAAATGTTAATATTTTTGCCCATTTCATTTATTTTTCCCTACATTTGCTGAAAATTTTTAGCGTAAGATTATGAATATCTTACCAATACATTCCTAACAGATTAAAACCAAAATGATAAAAAACTATTCTACGTATATTTATTATTCCCAGCAGTTGCCCTGGCAGGTCTGAGGCAACTGCTTCCTATACCACAAATAGTAACCCCTAACGGACAACAATACCCGCTTAGTGCCTCTACCCTACTAACCGATATTGCTACGGTACAATTAGTCCCCGATTTGCCCCAAATACCCCTCAATAAAGACGAAGCCTATATATTAGAGGTCACGCGCGATAAGGTGCGCATCACCGCTATTACTGCTTTAGGGGTCTATAGGGCGCACCAAACCCTACAGCAGTTGGTGGTACAAAAAGGCAAAAAGCGTTATATCGAAGGTTGTACTATCACCGACTACCCAGCCTTTAGGGTGCGTGGCTTTATGCAAGATGCTGGGCGTAGCTACCTGAGCATACAAGAGCTCAAAACCGAAATAGCACTACTCGCTCAGTATAAGATAAATGTATTTCATTGGCATCTGACCGAAAAATGAAGGTTGGCGACTGCAGAGCCTGCGATATCCACAGCTGAATGCTGCCGAAAACTACGAGCGTATGCCTGCCCAGTACTACACCTTAGCCGAAGCCAAAGAGTTAGTCGAGTTCTGCCGCCAACGCCACGTACTACTCATACCCGAAATAGATATGCCGGGGCATAGCCGTGCGTTCGAGAAAGCTTTTTGGCACCTCTATGCAGACCGAAGCAGGCATCAGCATACTCAAAAACCTATTAGACGAGGTCTGCGAAACCTTTAGCGTCCCTTATATACATATAGGTACTGACGAGGGTTGCTTTTACTAACCCGCGCTTTGTACCCGAAATGGTGCAGTATTTGCGTGACAAGGGCAAGAAAGTAATTTCGTGGAATCCCGGTTGGCAGTACCAAGCTGGCGAGATAGATATGACCCAGCTATGGAGCTATCGTGGCAAAGCTCAAAAAGGGTATCCCTGCTATAGACTGCCGTTTTCATTACCTAAATCACTACGATGCTTTTTGCCGACCTTATCGCCTTGTATAACAGCCGCATACTAAATGTAGAGCAAGGTGATGATGACCACGCAGGGGCTATCATCGCTATATGGAATGACCGCTATATAGCGAGTGAACGCGATATTATCGCTCAAAACAACTTCTATCCAGCAGCCTTAGCCTTAGCCGAACGCGCGTGGCGTGGCGGGGGCAATGCTTATTTCGATGGCAATGGCACTATGCTGCCTTCTTCGCCTAATGACCCTATATTTCAGCAGTTTGCCGATTTTGAAGCTCGTATGCTATGGCATAAAGCGCACCACTTCAAACACGTGCCTTTTGCCTATGTAAAACAAACCGATATAGAGTGGGCAATCACCGAACCTTTCGATAATGGAGGCAACCTAAGCAAGGATTTCGATTGGGCTAATGCCCCTACTCGCAAAGCCTATGGGGCGAGTATCTACCTGCGGCACACTTGGGGCGACCTCGTACCAGGGTTCTACCCTCACCCCAAACCCAATAGTACCGCTTATGCTTACACACGCGTATATAGTCCTAAGAAACAGACGGTTGGCCTCTGGGTAAGTTTTTCAGAATTACAGTCGTTCAGAGAAAGACATACCCCCACGCATAGGTCACTGGGACTATAAACAGAGTAAAATTTGGCTTAATGGCACAGAAATTGCACCGCCAATATGGCAATCGCAGCACAGCACCCCTCTAATGAGGTACCGCTGACGAATGAGAACTTCGAGGTACGACGGCCGCTGAGAGTAACGCTCAACAAAGGCTGGAATCGCGTATTGTTAAAACTACCTATTGGCAGCTTCAGCACCCCCGAAGTACGATTAGTAAAGTGGCACTTCACCTGTGTATTCGTAACCCTCGACAGCCAAGAAAGAGCTGGCGCTATGAGGGTTAATAATTAATAAATAATATATGGAAACACTCCAAAAAAATGCATCAGAGACATTAAGCAAATACTACTTGAAGCACGACAAAAGGCTTTATCAAGCAACAGCCTTTGCTATGATTGAAGGTTTTTTTGGCTTATAGGTGAACGTATTGTAAAAGAAGAACAACAAGGCAATGTGCGTGCTAACTATGGAGAGCAGATTATAGCTCAACTCTCAAAAGAATTAGGCAAAGGATTTAGCAAACGAACTCTTTGGGATTATAAAAAGTTTTATCTTACCTTTCCTAACATCAAAGATTCTGCACACACGTGTGCACAATTAACGTGGTCTCATATCCGATTGATAATGAGAGTTGAAAACACTCAAGCAAGAAATTATTATTTACAGGAAACTGCCGAGCAACATTGGTCAGTTCGCACCTTAGAGCGCAATATCAACACACTTTACTATCAGCGTTTGTTGGCTTCACAAAGAAAAAGACATTGTTGTAGAAGAAATGCAACAAAAAAACAGCAGAGTTCCAGCAAGACCCCTTATGAGTTTATTAAGAATCCCACTGTATTAGAGTTCCTAAATATTCCTACCCACTATGCTTATAATGAAAATGATTTAGAGAAAAACCTTATCAATAATTTACAGCAATTTTTTTATTAGAGTTAGGTAAAGGCTTCGCTTTTGTAGCAAGACAAAAACACATTCGTACTGAAACACAAGATTTTTTTATAGACCTTGTATTTTATAACTATATATTAAAATGCTTTGTAATTATTGAGCTCAAAACAGACAAAAATCACTCACCAAGACATAGGGCAATTAGATATGTATGTCAGAATGTTTGACGATTTAGAAAAAAATCAGAAACTGATAACCCCTACTATTGGTATCTTACTTTGTACCCAAACAGACCAAACTATAGCAAAAATATTCTGTTTTTAGCCGAAAAATAAACATCTCTTTGCTACCAAATATATGTCTTATTTACCTACAGAAAAAGAACTTGCTGAGGAGATAGAGCGTCAAAAACAAATTTTAAAGTCACTTTGAAAGACTCAACTAAACAATGTTTGATAGCTGGCAAAAACAGACTTTAAAAATCCCTAAAGAAAAATCTCACTATGATTTCCCACACACAACAACTTTTTGAACAAATAACTATAAGAAATTTTTTTGAATTTAGTAATTGACGAGGGGAATACCCTTATAAAAGTAGCTGTTTACGATGGTGGTAAACAACAGTTTTTTTCGAGTCCTTTGAGAAAGACAACTTTCAGCAGCAATTCTTAGCGAGAGTTCCGCTACAAGACTGCACACACGCCATTATCGCTACAGTCGTAGCTGAGGCTGAAGAGCGTTTTAGCTTCTCTCATCATTAGTAAACCACTGCGTAATGATGAGTGCACAAACACTCGTGCCTTTCATTAACCGATACGCTACCCCTCACAGCTTAGGCATCGACCGCATCGCCTTAGTAGCAGGCGCGGTGAGTCGTTTCCCACAGCATAATACCCTTATTATTGATGCTGGTACGTGCTTAACTTTCGACTTTGTGAATAAAAATGAATATCTCGGTGGCGCGATAGCCCCTGGGTATAGCAATGCGCCTAAAAAGCAATGCACCATTTCACCTCTAAACTACCGCTAATAAGCGAACAAGATTTTGACAATCAGCAGTTTATAGGCACTAACACCCAAGACTGTATGCTCTCAGGAGTATATAATAATATCGTATGCGAAATAGACGGCGTGATAGCCCAATACACCCAAAAAAATACCCCCTGATTTGACAACTATTCTCACAGGTGGAAATCAGATTTATTTGGAGAAAAGAATAAAAAAATCGGATATTTGCAGGCTCATTCGTATTGTTGGAGGGCTTAAATGCTATTCTTGAATATCAAAAACAACTATGAACAAAAAGCTAATTACACTTATCATCACCTTATTATCAGTAAGTTACAACGCATTTGCTCAAAAGACTACTGAGTCTCCCTACTCGTTTTACGGAGTAGGCGAACGCAATTTCAATGGTATAGCTGAAGAAAGCGCTATGGGAAATATCGGTGTCTTTGCCGATAGTACAAGGGTAAATATGCAAAATCCTGCTACCCTATCAGAACTGAAATATACGGCTTTTTTTCAGCAGGGATGACGATGCAATCAAAAAAAATTGTTACAAATAACACAAGTATCAATGCCCGTTCGTCAGCTTTTGATTATTTCACCTTAGGGTTTCCTATTATTGATAGGTTAGGCGTTTCTTTTGGCTTAGTGCCTTACTCATCAGTAGGCTACCAGCTAAAATCAGAAACCCTATGGCACTACCTATCAGTATCAGGGCAATGGCAACGTAAACCAGTTTTTTTGCCTCAGCAGGCTATAAACTTCGCCAAGGACTGAGTTTAGGGGCTACTGTTCGCTACAACTTCGGTACTATACAGATGACCGACATACAGCAGTTGCGCAATGTAGAACTCTTTACTCAAGAAGACAGCAAGTCAGTAGTAAAAGGCGCTACTTTCAACCCTCGGACTTTATTACGAACACCCTTTTACAACACAGATTGCGCCTCTACAGTTCATTAGTATACACCCCTCAAAGTGTGTTAAGGTCTGACAACGAGCGCAGTATCTCTACCTTAGGCTACGCCTCAGGCTCAAATTCAAATAGAGGAGCACAGCTATCAGTGCGCGAGGTGCAACAAGTAAAACCTTAGCGCGCAAGGCATCAAGAAAACAAACCTAACAATGGGCAGCCAGATAGAAGCAGGTATAGGGATAGGCGAGCAACAAAAATGGTTTGCCGGCTTAGAATACACCTATGCTAACACCAGCAAATTTGCTAATCCATTCCTAACTACTACCAATGTAAGCTACAAAGATAGCTATAAAATAGAAGTAGGTGGATTTTGGATACCTAACTACAACTCATTCACAAGTTATTGGAAAAGAGTAACTTACCGCGCAGGATTTCACTACGAAAACACTGGTACAGTACTTAACGGACAAGCCCTCACCAACTTTGGCACGTCTTTTTGGACTTAGTTTGCCAGTGAAAGGCTTTTTCTAACATCACTACCGTATTGAGTACGGCAAGCGCGGTACCCTAAGTGCGGGATTGCTGAAAGAGAATTATTTCAACCTAAAAAAATAGGATTCACTTTAAATGATAAGTGGTTCCAAAAAAACAAAAGTATCAATAAAAACAAACGAAAAATGAGAAGAAGAATTTTATTAGCCTCAATCGCCGCGAGTTTTTTCTTCGCCGCGAACTTGCAAGCACAAGATTGCAAAAAGCAATGATGAACTAAAGCAAAAACTTTCTATATTTAGTGAGTATGCAAAAAGCTAGAAATTACAACGAAGCATACCCTGTATGGAAAGAAGTGTACACCCAATGCCCTTCATTGCACTATGCTACTTTTTGCCTATGGCGAACGCATATTGCAAGACCGCATCAAAAAAACAATACTGCAGGACAAAAAGCTCAATCTGTAAAAAGAGCTTATTCAGCTATACACCGACTATAATAAGCTATTCCCTACTCGCCTATCAACTACCGATATGCGCATACGCCAAGCCCTACTTATGTTTGACGAAAATGCTGGTAGCGAACAAGAAATATACGACTTGCTAAACAAGGCTTTCACTGAAGACAGAGCTAACTTCAAGAACGAAAAAGCTCTTTATTTGTACTTCTCTGAATTGGTTACCCTACACGAGAAAGGACAAAAAGAACTACAAGAAGTATTCGATGCTTATGATAACGTATCAGAAAAAATACAAGACGAAAAGAATGAGCTTTCGGCTACTATCAACCAGTATTTAGCTCAAGAAGAAGCGGGTACTATAAGCGAAAAAGATAAGAAAACATTAGATGCAAGCCGTAAACGTGTAGATAACTACGAAACTATAGCCGAAAGTGTAGATGCTAAATTAGGGGCAGTTAGCCGATTGCCAAAACCTTATTCCATTGTATACTAAGAACTTCGAAGCTAACAAAACTAACGAAGAATGGCTACGTCGTGCTGCTGGAAAAATGTCTGATAAAGACTGTACTAAAGACCCTCTATTCGTAAAGATAGTAACTTCACTACACAATGTGAAACCATCAGCTAACTCAGCTTACTACTTAGGGGTTATGAGCGACAAAGACGGCAACACCTCTAAAGCGATACAATATTACAATGAGGCTGTAAACCTTGAGACAGATAACTTTAAAAAAATCTAAGTTGCTTATCAAAAATAGCCTCTAAGCACAGCAAAGCACAAGCTGTAGGTTACGCTCAGAAAGCCTTAACTTACAACCCTTCAAACTCTGATGCTTACCGTATAATGGCACACGCCTACGCAAGTTCTGCTAACGAATGTGGTAGCACTTCTTTTGAGAAGAGAGCAGTATACTGGTTAGCGGCACAAATGGCACGCAAAGGAGGTTTGGAAAGTTTAGCAGCTCGCTATGATGCTCTTTGCTCCAAGCAAAGCTGACATCTTCGAGTCTGGCTTAGCTGGCAAAACTATCAGCTTCAAATGCTGGGTAGGACAGTCTGTTACTGTGCCAAGATTGTAATGGTAATAAGCAGATTTGAAAACAAACAAATTTGCAAAGCGATTATATGAAGAAAAATAATTACATACAAATTAATGAAAAGTATTGTCATACCTTTGGGTATGGCAATGCTTTTTCGTGTAGTAATGATATGAAAAAAATCTTCAGCAACTAAGTGTGCAGAAGAAATTCCCTCAAGGAGAAGCCTACGACTTTAAGTTGGTATATACCGACTCTTCTAAAGTAGTAGCTGTACTGACTAGCCCTCTGAACAAGGATTTTTCAAACCAACAAATGCCCTATTCTGAGTTTCCCGAAGGAGTTAAGGTAGAGTTTTACGACCAAGCCCGCCACAAGAATACCGTGCAGGCAAAGTACGGCATCATCTACCCCAGTGCTGATATAGTAGAGCTGCGCGATAGCGTAGTGCTGACTACCCTACGATGGCAAAAACTCAATACCCCACAACTATTCTGGGATCAGAAAAGAAGACTGGATTTTTACCGATAGAGAGTTCACCTTTACCGACACCAAAAAGGGTACTGTTACCAAAAGGAATAGGAATGGACTTCGACAAGAAATTTTTCAACCGTAAAAGCCCATAAAACTACTGGTATTCTATCTATTGAAGACAAAGAGGAATAAAAATATGAATGCACGTATCTTTTTTTGAATACGCCTATTTGGCAATTGCCCTTTATTGCGCCTACGAGGCATATCAGCTGTGGAATGCCGCACAAGGCAAACCTTATATGTATATCATCTTTGCCATAGCCGCAGTAGCAATGTTCTGGCTAAGAAGACAAACCCGACTAAAAACAGACAAGAAAAATGATTGATTTTATAGGTTATGCTGCCTCCTTTTTTTATTGTTTTGAGCTTTATCATCAAAGACAACTTATTGTATATACGCCTTACCAACCTTGTGGGGTGTATTCTCTTTGTAATATACGGCTATTGTATAATGAGCATTCCGGTGATTTTGCCCAATGCTTTTTTTGATAGTAGTACAAATAGTCTATATATGGAGGTCTACCCAAAAAGCTCATAAATAAATATAATTTGGTGCTGATAGTGAGACTATTAAAAGTATATTTTTTTGAATTATCTATTAAAAAAATTGTTTTTATTTTTAAAAATACACTATCTTTGCGCCAAATATTATAGTATCGCTACTGATGAGTAATATAAGCCAATTAGTGGACTTAATTGAGGCTAAGACCGTATTGCTAAAGAAGAATATAGAGGCACTGAAGGAGGAAAACGAAAGCCTGAAGCAGTGTATAAACGGTCTCCTTGAAGAAAAAAAAGAGTGTGAACACAACCTCTCTGAACTGAAGAAGCAGAATGATGCCCTGAAAGTAGCGAACCGCATATTGGGCAGTAAAGAACATAAAACTGAAACAAAACAGAAAAATAAATGCACTCATACGCGAAATTGATGCGTGCATAGCACAACTTTCTAAATAAATGCAATGGACAAGGATTTGCTGAATATCAAACTAATGGTAGCCGATAGGCTCTATCCTCTCTCCATTGCCCCCTCAGAAGAGGAAAGTTTTAGATTGGCGGCTAAAAAGATAAATGAAATGATTCAAACCTTCGAGCGGCATTACGACCTGCGCGACAAGCAAGACGCTATAGCTATGTGTGCAATAGTGCTGGCGCGACAGGCCTCGCAAGAAAAGCTTAACGAAGATGATAAACAAGAGCAAATAACTAAAAAGCTACAGGATATTTATGCTGTGCTCAATAGTCTTGCCCTAAAAATAAAAGTTCTTTTTACATAAGAAAAAAACTTACTGCCTATATTGATTAACCTTTCGGTAAACTCAACATTAACATTAAAAAAAAGGGTGAGTTGGAGTGGCTAAAGCGTGCCGCCATTGCGTTGCGGATACTTGCCCCGCCCAGTATCCCTAAACCTGTTTCTCAGAGTTTTTACGTGAAACAATCTAATCAATATAGGCTTTTTTTATAATCAATTTTATATCATATACCAAAAGATGGACAGTACAAGTATTATAGTAATCATTGCCGTTTTTATCATTGCGCTATTCGTAGGATTTAGCATCGCAAAAGTTCTTGAAAAGAAGAACGCTTCAAAAATTATTCTCAATGCACAAAGCGAAGCCGATATTCTACTCAAAAAAATGCTAAAAAAACGAGGCAGAAAAACATCAAAAAAAGAAAAATCTATCAAGCCAAAGAGAAATTCTTAGAACTTAAATCAGAACACGAAAAAAACTATCGCTGCTAAAGACAAGAAAATGGCAGAGGCAGAGAAGCGTATTCGAGATAAGGAATCGCAGGTATCTAACGAGTTAGCCCAAAACAAACGTTTAAAAGACGAGTTAGAAACTAAAACACAAGAAGCTGAACACCGCTTGCAAACACTCGACAAAAAAACAAGAGGAAATAGACCGTCTACACAAAAAGCCAAGTGCTACAGTTAGAGGTTATTTCAGGGCTTTCTGCTGAAGAGGCTAAAAAAACAATTAACCGACTCGCTACGCAGTGAAGCACAAGCCGATGCAATGGCTTATATACAAAAACACTATTGAAGAAGCAAAACTAACTGCACACCAAGAGGCGCGCAAAATTATCATCAATACCATACAACGTATCGGTACTGAAGAGGCGGTAGACAACTGTGTATCGGTATTTAACCTCGAGTCTGATGAAGTAAAAGGTCGTATCATTGGGCGCGAAGGTCGCAACATACGTGCCCTTGAAGCCGCTACTGGGGTAGAGATAATAGTAGACGATACCCCTGAAGCGATTATCCTCTCTTGCTTTTGACTCAGTACGCCGCGAGATAGCACGCCTTTCTCTACACAAGCTCGTTACTGATGGACGCATACACCCTGCTCGTATAGAAGAAGTAGTAGAAAAAACTACTAAACAGATAGAAGAAGAAATTGTTGAAATAGGAAAACGCACTGTGATAGACCTCGGTATACACGGACTACACCCTGAATTAGTGAAGTGTGTAGGGCGTATGAAATATCGTTCTTCATACGGACAAAACTTATTACAGCACTCTCGCGAAGTAGCTAAACTATGCGGGGTTATGGCTGCTGAATTGGGCTTAAACCCTAAACTTGCTAAACGTGCCGGACTACTACACGATATTGGGAAAGTACCACAAGTAGAAAGTGAAACACCTCACGCACTACTTGGTATGGAATGGGCTGAGAAATACGGTGAAAAACCAGAAGTGTGCAATGCCATAGGGGCACACCACGACGAGATAGAGATGACCTCTCTACTCTCTCCTATCGTACAAGTATGCGATGCTATCAGTGGAGCACGCCCAGGGGCACGCCGCCAAGTACTTGACTCTTATATACAACGTTTAAAAGACCTTGAAGACGCAGCCTTCACCTTCCAAGGTGTGAAGAAAGCCTATGCTATACAAGCTGGTAGAGAGTTACGCGTAATAGTAGAAAGCGAAAAAGTAACTGATGATAAAGCGGCAGAACTATCATTCAATCTATCGCAAAAGATACAAACTGATATGACCTACCCAGGACAGGTGAAAGTAACCGTTATCCGCGAAACGAGGGCAGTAAATATCGCCAAGTAATAACCCTTTTTATGATACTACAACAATATCTATATCAGATTATTGCTACGGTAATAGCTATCGTAGTATTTGTAGTATTGCGTTATCTGGTAAACTCTACTTATTGAGCCCACTTTAAAAAGTAAGGCCTGTTTAAAATGTTTATATTTCACGATAATAATCTTCGATTTATGCCGTTATCTGGAGTATTTTTTCGTATCTTTGCACCATCAATCAAACAGAATGACTATGTTTTAAAAAGACAGATCCGAATCCTCAGTTAGATATATTCACGGCTCCCTCAATGCAGTTAGGAAGTCGTGCTTCAAAGAAGTATTCTGACCCCAACTCATGGCATAACCAGTTTTATAGTCTCGTGACAACCAAGATTGATGAGGAGATATTCAAGCCTTTGTTCCCTGAAGGCAAGAAGAGCGGTCGCCCAAATGCCTCCATCCGCATACTCGTGGCTATGTCTGTCTTAAAGGAGGGATTCGGTTGCAGCGACGAGGATCTGTTTGAGAAGTGCGAGTTTGACCTTCTGACCAGAAAGGCTCTCGGCATGGAACTTCTGACTGATGTAACCCCATCAATAGATACATATTATCTGTTTCGCCGCCGCATCTGCGAATATCAGGAAAAGAACTGGCTTTGACCTGATGCAGCTCTGCTTCGAGCAGCTTGCTGGCAAGCATGTACACCTTCTCAAGATATCAGGCAAATGCGTCCGTATGGACAGTAAGCTTTATCGGCAGCAATATCGCTCGCCAGTCTCGCTATGAACTGATACATACAACTCTGGTCAAGTTCCTCAAGACATGCACGCTTACCCATCTCTCCCCAGAGCAGGAAGAACGGGCAAAGGAATACTTGAAAGAGGATTCCTCCAAGACAGTTTATCGCTCTGACTCTGATACGCTTCAGAGCAATCTTGCCAGAATTGGTAATTTCATCATGGAGATGCTGGCAGCTTTTCCTGCTACTTCTCCTGCACATGATCTTCTTCAGCGTCTGTTTGATGAACAGTATGTCGTAATGGACGGAAAGGCTGTACTTCGAGACAAGAAGGAGGTAAAGGCAGACAGCCTTCAGAATCCTAACGATCCTGATGCAACCTATCGTGCCAAGAACGACCAGAAGGTGCAAGGCTATGTGACCAACATCACAGAGACTGTAGAGGAAGGCAAGCCTAACATCATCACTTCCGTTCAGGTTGAAACTGCAGTATTTGCAGACTGCCATTTCCTTCAGGAGGCTGTGGAAAACAGTGAACGTGTCACGGATTCTACGATTGAAGACCTGTATGCAGATGGTGCCTATCAAAGTCCAGACAATCGAGAGTTTGCAAAGAACCACAATGCCATGCAGCTCAAGACTGGCAAGATGCAAGGTGGATGCAGATGGGAACTGATACCACATGACGAGGATGGTCTTACCGTCAGGGAAATTGCTACTGGCAACACCTACGAGGCAGTCAAAGCCGTCACAAAGCAGGGCTCCAGAAAGCGATGGAGAATCCCATGGAACAACAAAACCGGTTGGCGTTACTTTGAAGACAAAGACATTAAAGCCTATCAGCTAAGGAAGCAGATAGAAAGCCTTCCTTTGGAGGAACAGCATAAACGGAATAACGTAGAAGCCGCCATGTTCCAATACAGTTTTCATACACGTAATGGCAAGACCCGATACAGGGGCTTGCTCAAACATCGTATGCATGCATATTGCAGATGTATGTGGATGAACCTCCGAAGGATGGTAATATTCCAGATTTCAACATTTCAAAGATCGATATTTGCCCTTTTCGGGCCTATCAGAGAAGCTTTCGGCTCTTTCATGGCAATTTCTCGAAAGGTATTCACCTGCGAAGCCGATTGCTATGTTTCACTCAGAATGACCACACTGGTCAGACTGGATTCAAAAATATGCCCCTTTTTAAAGTGGGCTCATTATTGGAAAATTCGGAAGAAAAGCAGACTTTGGTGAGAGCCGTACTCAATTGGTAAAAAAAGTACATTGACTATTTTTATCTATGCCTTGGCAGTGCTTACCTTAGTCTCTATATGGGGTATTAAGCCAGAACAAATATTTCTTTTGTATCGTCTGTACTTACGGTAATAGGTGTGGCATTTTTTTGCTCAATGGTCTATATTGAGCAACATCACTGCAGGAATTATAATATTTTTTTCTTCCCCTTTCAGAATAGGTAACACTATTAGATTCGTAGATAAAGAATTCCTATAGAAGCTAAAATTATAGATATCAGATCTTTCTATACCCTATTAAAAAAACAGCTAAAGGCGAAGAGATAACCCTACCCTAACAATCTCTTGCTGCAAAAAAAGGAATTATCATCATAACACAACAATCGTAACTACTCTCCTACCTACCTTTTTAAACAAAACTCTAAAAACTATTTGATATGTCCTTAACCAAAAATGATTAGAAAACCGACCCTTATAGTAATGGCTATACTCATAGCCTCTTTACTATATGCTTTCTTACCTTACCCAGCAGAAACTAACAAAGGCTTAGCTCTTTTAGCTTTCGTAGCTATCTTGTGGCTTACTGAAGCTATACACATCACTATTACAGCACTTTCAATACCCGTAATAGCAATACTATTAGGCTTAGAAACTACTAAATCTGCTTTTGCAAGCCTTTGCCAACCCTACTATCTTCTTGTTTTTTTGGAGGCTTTGCCATTGCCACAGCACTAAGTGTGCAACAACTTGATAAATACATCGCTTATAAGGTGATAGCCTTAGCTCGAGGCAACTTTATGGTTGCAGTCTTTTTGTTATTATTAGTTACTGCACTCCTATCAATGGGTATTAGCAATACTGCTACTGCCGCAATGATTATCCCTTTGGCTATCGGGATGCTCAAAAATATAGACTACAAAACTAATAAAGGGACTTATGCCTTTGTGATATTAGGTATAGCCTATAGTGCGAGTATAGGTGGTATGGGCACCTTTGGTGGGTAGTCCACCGAATGCCATTGTAGCCTCACAACTTAAAATCAGTTTTTTTCTGAATGGTTTGCAATATGGTATGCCTACTGTACTAGGCTTAATGCCCTTAATGTTGGGTACTATGTACCTCATATTCCGCCCTAAACTAAATATAAAAATAACACCAGAGGTAACGACTGAAAAGCTTAATAGCAAGCAGTATATCACTATTCTTATTTTTGCTATCACAGCATTATGCTGGATATTTGGTGATACCCTAAATGTACAACTATCTTCTTTATTAGGCATCAGCAAGATAGGTGATTTTGACGCTGTAATAGCTATGATAGCTGCTATAGCTGTATGCATAACCGGTGTGGCTGAATGGAAGCAAATACAAGAAAATACCGATTGGGGAGTACTAATGCTCTTTGGTGGAGGGCTCTCTTTAAGTCTTATCCTAACCCAATCAGGGGCAAGTAAGGCATTAGTAGACTCTATTCAGTTTCTGATAGCCGGACAAAGCCATTTTGTGATTGGGCTTTTAGTGGCTACTTTTATTATCTTCCTTACAGAATTTACTTCAAACACTGCTAGTGCGGCTCTGTTAGTACCTATATTTATATCGGTAGCTGAAAGTTTAGGAGTGAATCCTTTAGGGCTTTCGCTCATCATAGGGACTAGGCGCCTCTTGCGCCTTTATGCTGCCTGTAGCTACCCCTCCTAATGCTATCGCTTTTTGGTACGGGAATGGTAAGCCAACGCGATATGATAAAAAGCAGGATTTGTACTCAATATTCTTTCTATTATCTTTATCTCGATAATAGCTTATTTCTTCTGGGGAGGAATTAATTAAACAATATACTAATACAAAACAAAAACGGCTGTACTCTATGGAGTACAGCCGTTTTTATTTTCTATATTTATTTTATATACTACCAGCCTGGGTTTTTGTTGCCAGTTGGCTCTGCCTTTCTCGTAAAGGATATCACTTGGAGGAAGCGGCCAAACCATCTTATAATTGGCTGCTGGAATATTCAGTTGATGATATTGGTCAGCGGGATCTGATACTATAGCATTCAGATTTCTGAGGAGTACCACGTACTACCCCTAAATTCCAACGCTTGATGTCTGCCATACGGAAGCCCTCGAAAGCAAGCTCGCGGTTGCGCTCATTTTGTATCTCTGCCCAAAGGTCGGTATAGGTGACTCTGCCAATGCCTCGCGCTGCACGCAACCTATCCAAATAGGTTTTAGCATTGGTTTGATCATTGTTTTTATAAGCGGCTTCGGCTGCTATTAAGTATATCTCGGCAATACGAAATACTTTAGGACGGTGCATATAAGTAGACGAAGTACCCTGATGTTTGTTTTTAGAAGAGGGTTATCAGGGTACTTATTTCACCAAATACAAATCGGTGAAAGTAGCACTACCATAATTAGCAAAAAAAGCTTTTTTTGATGTAAATAGACTTACGATAATCGCTGTTATTATACAAATCTACAAAATCTTGAGTAGGTACCGCTCTTGGCAAATACCTTATTTCATACCTACGCAATCTATAATTCCACTCTTTTTCGTAGCCCAAATAAATATCATTAGCTGATGGCAACTCTGCCGTATTACCTACATCATATTTAGCATAAAGCTGTACAATACTCTCTGCAGTATCATCATCTTTCCATACTTTTTTTCTAAATCACTACTGCTGGTTACTAAGCTATAACGGCTACCTATGATAGAAGTAGCTGCGGCATAAGCCTCTGCCCATTTGTCTCTGTAAAAGCAATACTCGCGCTTTGAGTGCTGCCACTGCATCTTTAGTAAACTTCTCTGCCCCTAATGAGCCTGTTACATCACTAAGACGGGTTTCTGCTTGCGCTATATCAGCTAAAATAAAATCATACGTCTGACCTACTGTACTTCTGTTAGGGAAGTTGTTGATAGTAGGCCCGCTTAACAAAGGCAGTCCGTATGCTGAAGCCTCATCAGTAGGGCAATAATGGGTAAGTAGATAAGTGTAATAATAAGCACGTGCTAAATACAATTCGCCTAAATTGTGCTTTATTTGTGCCGAATCGGTGCGGTAATTCTCTTGTGGAATAGCAATGGTAGGAATACCCTCTAAACCTATATTGATGTCTTGTACCGCCTTCCAATAACGCTGCCAAATAGCCGCTGTAGCACCATTATTGACTGTGAATAATGACCAGTTTTGGAAATTGGTAATCGCTTCGTTAGTACCATCTCTTTTTAGTCATATTCAAGAAATCAGCTTGCAAAGTCGGTAGCATACATCGCACTTCCGTATACGTTTGTACGCAAGGTATTATACATACCATTGACCCAAAACTGTGCATCTTGTACCGTTTTTGAACGAGTTAACTGGCTCAAATCTTCATAAGGCTGTTGATCTAGGTTAAAAGCAGCCTGCGAAAAAAACAAAGGAGCCACTACTAAAGTTACTATTTTTATAAATCTTTTTTTCATTGTTTTGCTTTTTTTAAAAATTAACATCAACCCCTAAAGTAAACTGACGTGAAGGAGGATAGCCCCTGATGATATTGGATTAGTGTATTCAGGGTCTGCCCCTTCATATTTGGTAAGCGTGAAGATATTGCGAGCCGTAGCATATAAGCGTACCCCTTCAAAGAATCGTATCTGCTTAATAACCTCTTTAGGGAGGCTGTAGCTAAGGGTAATATTCTTTAGACGCATAAACGATGCATCTTGTATCATACGGGCATCAGATGAATTTACAAATGTTGTAGTGTTTATCTTAGGGTGACGAGTGTTATCACCTGGGTTTTTCCAATAATCCAAAATCTTTCTGCTTAGGGTTGTGATCGCCAAACTGGTCAGGATTTTTCGGTGTACTTCATATCGTAATTCCATTTGTATTTTTTTCTAACGAAAAAGAGAATGCCATATCGAGCGAGAATGTTTTTATAGCTACATTCCAACCAAAAACCACCATTGATAGGGGCTTGCATTTTTCTTGCCTGTAGTCTGTCCTAATTTACTAGAATCGTAAGTAGTTGACACCCTATTATCATCGGTTACTTGCTCCATACGGTCGTCACCTGGTATATAGTACTCCATTTGTCCGGTATCAGGATTTACCCCTTTAGGGATAACCGCAGCCCACTCGAGCGCACGCCCTAACTTATAGCCTATTTCAGAAGAAGGAATTACATTAGAGGTCTTGTTGCCAAAAAGGGCGGTTACTTCTTGTTTGTTATAGTTTACATTGAAGTAAGGACGCACTGTTAGGTCTTGATTTTTACTTCTGTAAACTACTGACGAGAAAGTAAAGTCGACACCACGATTGCGCATTCCCCCTGCATTGTCATAGAATTGAACTTGCCCAGTGGTACTATTGAGGTCGCGGCTAGAAATCATATCATAGGTTTCGCGGTCGTAGTACTCGATGTTGAAAGAAGTACCTCTATCCACCACCAAATTTAGCCCTACAGTAGTTTTGCGTTGTTCTTCCCAACGCAAGTCAGGGATTCCCTAATTTGCCTACGGTATAAGCTGTTTTGCTTTGGTAGAAATTGTCAGGCTTTACAGTGGTGATGTGGTTATAACCCCCTAAAGCGTTTCCTGAAAGCCCTGTACTGAAGCGCAAATTAAGGTCTGAAAGCCATTTCACCTCTTTTTAAGAAGTTTCTCTTGTTTTAGCTTCCACATCGCACCTATCGCCCAGAAATTACCATAATGATTGTTCTTACCAAAGGCTGACGAACCATCGCGGCGCATTGATAAATCTACGAAAATAACGGGTATTGTAAGAGTACTCTAATCTTCCGAAGTAAGAATTGAAAGTACTTACTGACTTTTTGGTCTTCTATTCTTTTATTTTTTTACTACCGTGACGGAGCATTGTAAGTCCTTCGGCAGGCTGCCCGTAAGTAGCAGCATCTAATTGTTTGGTGCTGTTTTCGACAGACTCTTGCCCTAATAACACATTGAAACTGTGCTTTTTAGCTTCACCCTAACAAAAAGCGGTACTCTAATGTATTAGTAAGCGTTTTGCGAAGTGTGCGGTTGTTAGACACAATAGTGTAAGGGTTGGGATCGTCGTAGAACTTATAGTCTATAAACGATGGCAATTCTCTTTGTTCTGATTCGCCATAGCCGTATTGTACCCCTCCTTGTGTTTTTGAATATGAGGTTTTTAATAGGCTCTATGGTAACGAACCCTGATGGCAAGAAGTCATCGTTGAAGGACTCGGTAGGGTGTGTTTCGGCATAGTAGTCGGGGTGATAGAAAACCAGCTGAACGGCTAGTGATACCAGGGATATAGTTCTTGCGTCTGCCATCTTCGTAAGTAGGACTATAAAGCGGCAAAGCTATCACCTTAGGCATATTGAGAGAAGAACCCCCTTCGCGCTCAGTATGTCCGGCAGCGAATGAGAAACCTGCTTTTAACCAATTTGTGATTTGAGTATTGATACTACCATTGACGGTATAACGGCGGTAATCGCTGCGAGGTGAAGTAGAACCCTCTTGGCTGAAGTGCCCAAATGATAGGTAATAAGAGCTATTATTAGTACCCCCAGAGATAGAGACATCGGTACGAATCAACGGTACGAAATCTCTGAAGAAAACCTTATCCCAACGGGTATTGTAGGGATTTGCGGCTAAGATTTTATCTGCTGACTGTCTGGCAACATCCTTGTTTGAAGTGAACTTGCCTGCTGCCAAGTTTACGGCTTGAGGATCTTTTTCTATCCAGAAGTCCATATACTCGCGAGGGGTCATCATATCATCAAAGAACTTACGGCTAGCGTTAGTAAGTGCTGTGAAACCGAGTTGGTGACTAATAGTAACATTAGTACGCTCGTTATTACGCCCTTTTTTTGGTGGTGATGAGTATGACCCCATTGGCAGCACGTGCCCCATAGATAGAGGTAGAAGCGGCGTCTTTGAGCACCGTAATACTCTCGATGTCATTAGGGTTGAATCGGCTCATCACATTGGCACCAACAGCAATCCCGTCCATTATATAGAGGGGTTCTTGGGTTCTTTCGCCACGTAGAGCCCCTTGGAAGTTGTTATAACCGTGGATAAGGATATCGCTATTGCTACCAGGGCGACCCGAATCGCTGGTAACGACAACCCCTGCTAAGCGGCCTTGTAGCGCATCGGATACGCTGGCTACAGGTGCTGCACTTACGTCCCTGCCCTGCACTTGCGCTACTTGCGCTACCGTACGGCTGGCAAGCTTTAGGAGCCCCATAGCCTGTAACTACCATTTCTTCGAGCTCTTGTACGTCGTCTTTCATCACTACATCGAGCTTTTTTTGGTATTGGCCGTTACTTTCTTCTGTACGGTTTTCATTCCGAGAAACGTAAAGTCGAGCACATCGCCTACGCTGGCATTGAGGGTGTACTTACCGTCGGTGTCGGTAGTGGCACCTCGCTGCGTGCCTTTAATCATAATAAACACACCTAAGAGAGGCGTGCCAGCTTCATCTTTCACTGTACCTGAAAGCTGCACATTTTTGAGCCGATACCGAAAAATATCGCCAAAAAGAAGAAGCCCCAAGTGAATAACTGTTTTAATTTCCTCATTTTTGATTTTTTTATTATTACAAGGTGGCAAAGGTATTATTTTTATTTATTAAAATGCAAGGAAGAGAAAAAATATCTCAGTAAAACACTTTTTTGTTATAAAATTATCAAGTGGGGGATTTGGTAAAAGCAGTGTTTTTTTCTGGCTTTAGGGCGATTAGTAGACGTTTATACTTCGGTGAGCGTTCGCTTATCGTTCGCTCTTCCTGTATCGTTCGTATAGTGTTTGTATAGGGTAAGTGTATTTAGAAAAATTTTTTTCTGGGAGGGTGAGACTGGTGGGAGGGCTAAGAAGGCTGGGAGGATTGGGAGGGCTGGGGCGAGTGTGGGACGGGTGGAGACCTGTTTTTCTCAAATTATATCTTATTGATTGTGAAATAGTTGAAAGATTATACACAAAAATAAATGTTAAAAAAATTTGTGTTTTTGTGTTTTTTTATTGTAATTATGCACCCTAAAAATATAGAAAAGATAAGAAGCGTTAGCTTTTGTTCTGTTATCTGAAAACTGGAAATTTTCATTGCAACACAGTACAAAAGGGTAATGCTCATCGCCTTTATAGGCGTGAGTGAAACCTATTTGTGTTGCAAGGTGATTCCAGTACCTCAGATGACAAAGAGTGTTGCTCACGCTTTTTTTATTTCTACTATTTTTATACATTAAAGAAAAAGGCGTTAGCTTTGTTCTGTTATCTGAAAACTGGAAACTTTCGGTAGCAACACAGAATAGGTTAGCCTATAGCGCAAAGGGAGTACTTGCAAAAAGTGCTTTCCTTTGCCGTATGCGACTTCTTCTAAAGAATAGAATAAATCTTCGGCTTTTTATGTATACTGTAAACTATTTTAAATAATTATACTAATGAGAAAAAAATGTTTTTTTATAGCAGTAGTTATGTGCACTATGCTTACCACTGTAAGTTGTAAGAAAGAAATAGAAACTATTATTGAACGAGTAGAAGTTCAAAAAGGTAACTTAATACTTTCAGGTATTGGAGCTCCTGATGCTTCTTTAGGAAATGTGGGAGATTATTATCTAGATCTTTCCAACTCTTATCTCTATGGTGCTAAAAACAGCACTAAGGTTGGGGACTTCCTATCAGCTTAAAAAGGTATACAAGGTGATAAGGGTGACAAAGGTGACACTGGAGCTACTGGACAGAAAGGGGACAAGGGTGACAAAGGTGATACTGGAGCTACTGGACAGAAAGGGGACAAGGGTGACAAAGGTGATACTGGAGCTACTGGAGCCACTGGACAGAAAGGAGATAAGGGTGACAAAAGGTGACAAAGGTGACACTGGACAGAAAGGGGACAAGGGCGACAAAGGTGATACTGGAGCTACTGGACAGAAAGGTGATAAGGGCGATAAAGGTGATACTGGAGCTACTGGAGCCACTGGACAGAAAGGTGATAAGGGTGAAAAAGGGGAAAAAGGTGATACTGGAGTCACTGGACAGAAAGGTGATAAGGGTGACAAAGGTGATACTGGAGCTACTGGAGCCACTGGACAGAAAGGTGATAAGGGTGATACTGGAGCTACTGGAGCCACTGGACAGAAAGGTGATAAGGGTGAAAAAGGCGACACTGGAGCTATTGGACAGAAAGGAGACAAGGGTGACAAAGGTGATACTGGAGCTAATGGAGCTAATGGACAGAAAGGTGATAAGGGCGAAAAAGGCGACAAAGGTGATACTGGAGCTAATGGGCAGAAAGGAGAACAAGGGATACCTGGACAGAACGGCTCTAAAAATCTACGCTGGAAAAGGAATGCCTACCTCTAATATAGGAAATATAGGAGATTGGTATATTGACAGTGAAAATAAACGTTTTTATGGACCTAAAGGAAACGGAGGCTGGAGTAATGAATATATAGATTTGAAAAAAACGAATCTTATATTATGCCTCCTTCTGTTCCTTTAAAGAAAGAGGATTTTGGAACTTATCCTGGATTAAAAGGTAATAATTGGGCTCTTAGTTATGTAGATATGAATGCTTATGAGTGGCTAAAAAAACAGTTGGAAGTATTGAAAAAGAGGATTTAGAGATTTTTACTATTTGAAAACTTTTTATTTTTTTCAGATAATGTACATACTATAAAAAGAAGAAGCTTTTTTTCAATGTCATGGATTGAAAAATATTATTTTTCCCAAAAAAATCTTCAAACTATTGGTAAAGAAGCTTTTTTTATAGATGTACAAACTTAAAATCTGTTATATTACCTGATACAGTAACTGAAATAGGGCTTAATGCGTTTGCTTTTTTTGTGGCAATTTAAAGACTGTTAAATTGTCTGAAAAATATGACTCAATTAAAAAAATAATATTTTTGTAAATTGTTACTCTTTAAAAAAAGTATTACAATTCCTAAAAAAATAGCTCATATGGGTATTGGTAATTTTTTTATGGATGTTCTTCACTAAAAACTATTACATTTGAAAGAACTGATCCCCTACATATGAAACTAACTGGCCTTTTAAGAGATGTAGATAACCTAGAAACTATTTATGTTCCTAGAGAGAGTGTTGAAAAGTACAAAAAAATAGTTCTGGTTTTAGAATTTACAAGGATAAAAATTAAAGCACTTCCATAAAACTTAATCTGTCTAACCAATGTAAGTTCGTTACACTGAACTTACATTACTAAAAAAATAATTAACAAATGAAAGTAATTTTTAATTCAAGGAAAAGCAAATACAGGTAAAACTACATTGTGCAAGCAAATAGATGAGTGGTTGCAAAGAGAATTATTGAGAGAAAAAGGAATAAATCTTAGAATAGAAATGACAAAACATTTCTCTAAGAAAAATGACTTTTTTTGCTGTATATGACATATACACAAATAAGACAATTAAAAAAATCCAGAAGAACTTGATGTTTTCAAGGCAAGAATTTTCATTAACTCAGGTTCTGAAGAATTATGTATTACTCCTTTTTGAAAGATTTTTATAAAAAAATGAGAATGAAGAATACTATAAGAGCAAACAGCAACCAGATCTTGTTATTACTGCTATTAGACCTTCAGGCACTGATAGCAATAAAATAATAGAAGTTTTTAAATTTGGATGATTTAGAGGAGTTAAAATTGTCACCTAAAACAATCTGTTCATACAAAAAGATGCTAAAGATAATCTACTAATTCAATTAGAAAAAAACACCACTTGAGCTTATAAAAGAAGAAATTAAAAAGCTTTTTAAATAAACAAGAACCCCCACTGTGTGAAAAATACAGTGGGGTTTTCTTTTTGTGCTATTCTGGCTATAAGCTTTAGAGGGTGTTTACATAGTGGGAAATTTTTTTCTGGGAGGGGTGAGAAGGCTGGGAAGATTGGGAGGGCTAGGGCGAGTGTGGAACGGGTGGGAGTGCGAGCCGCACTGGCGATTATAGGACAGGAAGGACGGGTGACTTACTACTAAAAAGGCTAAAAAAAAAGGGGGGTAGGGTTGTAACTTCAAAAAAATAGTCGTATATTTGTAGCCTGATTAACCATTTTTTTAGTGTTGTAGACTAATGAAAAAAAGTACTCTCTTTTGCCGCTCTGTGGGTGGCTCTATCAATACACGCTCAGAAGCAGCCGGTAGATTATATTAATCCGCTTATTGGAACGTCTAACTTTGGGGCTACTCACCCTGGGGCTATCGCGCCGCGCGGTATGCTTAGCATCTCTCCGTTTAACGTGGCTTTCGATACTACTGGCGTGAAAGCTCCGCTTGAAAAAAAGATAGTCGTTGGCTATCCAACCCTTATGTGAATGAAAATAAATTCTTCACCGGACTTACCCACGTGAACCTCAGCGGTGTGGGTTGCCCAGAACTCGGGGTGATTATCGCTATGCCTACTACTGGTAAATTGGAGGTAAATCACCCTAAAAATACGGCTCCGCTTACCAAAATGAGGTGGCTAAAGCAGGTTATTACAGCAACTTCCTTACTAAATATAACATCAAAACTGAAGCTACCGCCACTACAAGGGCTGGTATTACTCGCTATCACTTCCCGAAAGGTGATGCTAACCTACTTATCAACCTCGGACTTGGACTCACCAACGAAAAGGGGCTATGCTGAAATTCGTGTCGCCTACCGAGGTAGAAGGTATGCGTATGGTAGGAACTTTTTGCTATAACAGTCCGGAGCTGGCTTATCCGGTGTATTTCGTAGCTAAAGTGAACAAAGTCGCCCCCTCATACGGGGTATGGCATACGCCCGAAAAAAACATCAAGGGGTGGAAGCCCAATGGATGTGGTACAACGGCGATACCCGCTTAAAAGAACAATTTGCCCGCGAGGTAGTAGGCGATAGTATAGGGGCGTATTTCCGTTATAAATTCGACAAAGAAGAGGTGGTTGAGCTGAAAGTGGGCATCTCGTACGTGAGCATAGCTAACGCTCGTGAAAAATCTTGAGAAAGAGATAGGTAACCGCTCTTTTGACGAGGTGTACGCCGCTGCCCGCCAAACGTGGAACGATGCCCTCCGCGCTACCGTAGAAGGGGTACCGACGACCAGAAAACGATATTCTACACGGCTCTGTATCACGCACTTATTCACCCCAATCTCCTCAACGATGTGAATGGCGATTACCCCGAAAGCAAGACCAACAAAATAGGCAAAAAAACAACGAGCGTTATACGGTATTCTCGCTTTGGGATACTTATAGGAATTACCACCAACTGCTGACCCTACTCTACCCCGAACAGCAACTGCAAATGGTGCGCACGATGCTCGATATTTATAAAGAAAGCGGTTGGCTACCCTAAATGGGAACTCAATTCCACTGAAACCTTTACGATGGTAGGCGACCCTGCCAGCATAGTACTGGCGGATACTTATTTGCGCGGTCTTACTGATTTTGACATACAAACGGCCTACGAGGCGATGCTAAAAGGAGCGAACACGCTTGAAAACAACCCTATACGCCCAGGGGTGAAAGAGTATTGGAAACTGGGTTACCTAAGTGTAGATGGGGGTGTAAGAGGTCCGGTATCTACCACTCAAGAGTACAACGCGGCTGACTTTGCTATTGCGCAAATCGCTAAGAAATTGGGCAAAAAGCTGATTACGAGAAGTTTAACAAACAAGCCTATTCGTATAGAAAGCTATTTGACAAAGAAACTCATTTATTGCGTCCGCGCCACGCTGATGGTAAGTGGTATGCGCCTTTCAACCCTGAAAGTGGGGCTAACTTTGAAGAGAACGTGGGCTATATAGAGGGCAATGCGTGGCAGTACGTGTATATGGTTACCCACGATGTGAAAGGAATGATTAAGCTAATGGGTGGTGAAAAGCCTTTTGAAAAACAACTCGACCATATTTTTGACAGCAAGCAGTATGATATGGCTAACGAACCTGATATTGCTTATCCGTATCTGTACAACTTCCTAAAAGGCAAAGAGTGGAAGACCCAACAGAAGATAGACCAGCTTATCAATGAGTATTTTCAAAACAAACCTGCAGGGCTGCCAGGGAATGAGGATACAGGGGTGATGTCGGCTTGGCTTATCTATGGTATGGCAGGTTTTTATCCTATTACTCCTGCTGAACCTAACTATACTTTTACCTCGCCTAAGTTTACTAAAATCACCCTTAAACGCAATCCGCAGTATTATCCTGCTGGTGATTTGGTAATAGAAAGTAATGCTTCGCCTGAAAAATATCTATATTAAGAATATTTACATCGATGGGAAGCCTTACAAATCGTATTTTTATCAGTCACGAGGCGCTGAAGAATGCGAAGAAAATACGGTTTGAATTAATTAGCAAATTAGGGAATTAGCAAATTAGCAAATTTGACGATTTGACGGTTTGACGATTAACATCCCCCCTTGCACATACTCCGCTGCGCCAGCTCGCGGACTTCCTTCAAAGGGGGAGATATTTAACATCCCCCAGCCCCCTTCAAAGGGGAGAAGTGATGGTCAGCATACACGAAAAAAACTTTTTGGGAGAGCCTCGAAGAAATTTTTAACCTTTAACAAATTAGCAAATATGAAAATATTCAAATTAGTCTTGCTGTTGTGTGGCTTTTATGGGGTTGGCACAACCTAAATACTTTATCTTTGAAGAAAAAGGGTAAGTTAGGATTAGTAGATTTGCAGGGAAAAAAACAGTGTTAGCCCCTACTTTTAATTCTATAAAAGAAAAAAACAACCATACATCATTGCTTGTAAGCAAGCAAAAGGCTGTTCGGTATATAACGAAAATTTACAGCCCTTTCTTAAAGGAACTTATAACTCTATAAGATTTGGTTGTGAAGGTCAGTTTATTGTTGGGAAGAATGGAAAGTATGGGGTGGTTTCTGAAAAAAAGGTACTATAATACTCCCCTTTAAAAATATTCATTTATAAACTCTAACAAAAATGGCTATACCGTAACTCTTAATGATAAAACAGGTCTTTTTTTAACTCTGAAGGAAAAGAAATTATCCCTATAAGCTATCGCTGGATTTACACTGATGAGATAGATGACAATATTCCTATTGTAGCAAAGATTGAATGGCAAAAGAGGATATATCAATACTAAAAAAATGAATGGGTGATACCTCCTACCTACAGAGATGCTTTCGCTTTTCGACAAGGTTTGGCTAAAGTAAGGGAAGTGAGAGATTACATATATATCAACCTTAAAGGAGAACCTGTTATTCAAGATTTTGATGCCGATATGATTGAACCTTCTGACAACACTTACATAGTAGGTGTACGTAAGGAATGTAAGTATATGGTCTATGATTTGAATGGTAATTTGTTAGATACCTACAATCTTTTAAGAAACAATAGGAGTGATGATGCTATTTTTCGCAGTTAAAAAGGTGGTAAATGGGGCTATATAGATGGCTATGGCAAGGTAATAATTCCGTTAGAATATAAAGAAGTCGGTAATTTTAGCGAAGGCTTGGCTGCGGTACGCAAAGATGACAAATGGGGGTATATCAACCTAAAAAATGAGGTAGTAATTCCGATTGAGTTTACTAATAGAGGGGTAAGCTCCTTTAAAAATGGGGTTGCTAAATACTATACTGATAGCGGTATAGGTCTTATCAATATGAAAAGGAGAAATAATAGCTGAACCTAAATATAATAGTATAGAATACGTAAGAGAGAACGTTGCTATAGTACTTTTTGATGATTATTACTATCTATACGATTTTGTAAAAGAAAAGAAACTAAAACGCCTTGAAGAAATAAGAATTGAAGAAGCTCTTATAGCTGATGAACCAAGATGTAACTAATTGACAAATGGCTAGAAAACTTCATTTAATAATTGCCCTAATAGCGGGGGTATTCATATTGCTAGGGAGCTCTTACAGGGGCTATCTTAGCAGTAGAATCGGTGTATAACCAAACATTGCCTTACAAAAGTGCAGAGTTTGAAAAGGCGACTCTTGCCCAAACCATTGCTGCCCTAAAAGAGAAGAAGATAGATGCCCTCAAGCTAACAATAGACCGCAATCACTTTGTGCAAGTAGAGACATCGGAGGGTAAAAAACTATTTATACACCCGCAATCGGGCGCGGTAATGGAGGGAGATTATAAGCCCTCGAAGTTTATACAGTTCGTTAAAACCTTGCACCGCTCGCTCTATATGGGCAAAACAGGACGGGTGATAATGGGAATCACGGCTTTGTGTTTTGCAATAATAGCCTTATCGGGTATATGGCTGATTGTACGCAAACAGCAACGCTGGCGCCACTTCTTTAGAAAACTACCCGAAGGCGAAGGTTTTTATCCTCATTACCATTCGGCTATAGGGCGCTGGATGCTCATATTTATCTTTATTATTTGCCTTACCGGCGTGTATATGACGCTGGAAACCATAGGAATTGTACCTAAATTCAAAGCCCAACACGAGTACGATGCCTCTACCCTATCGGAAGAACCTGCAAGAGCTTACACTGATTTTTGAGGTCTTCAACGTACCTCTGTCTGAAGTGCGTTCGGTAGAGTTTCCTGCTTTTGAAGATGTTGAAGAGGTATATAAGATAGATTTTATCAATAAAAAAATGTGATTGTGAATCAGTTTACAGGTGAGATTATCAGCACCTCGACCTCTCCTTTTAAAGGGCTGGCTTACTTAGTGCGCACTCTACACATAGGCAAAGGGCATTATATTTGGGCTACTCTCCTATTTATCAGCTGTTTGACTATACTATTCTTTATCTATTCGGGTTTTGCTATCACGCTGAAAAGGCGCAAAAAGAGCGTGAATCCGTTTGCTAAAGAAGTGTGTGAATACATAGTGTTAGTAGGTACTGAGGGCGGTAGTACTCGCGAGTTTGCACGCGCGGTACACGATGACCTGCTAAGGCAAGGCAAACGCTCTTATATAGCTGATATGAACGATTTTGGCAACTATCCACAATTAGAACAATTGTTGATTTTTGCGAGCACTTACGGCGATGGCGATGCCCCTATGACGGGGACTCGTTTTGCTGAACTCTGGAAGAAATACCCTATAGTGCAGAGCTTTGGCTATACGGTGGTCGGGTTTGGGTCGCTTTCGTATCCTGAGTTTTGCCGATTTGCCAAAGAGGTAGATGTACTCTTAGCCAAAGAGCCACAAGCCAAGGCGATGACACCGTTGCACACTATAAGCGACCAGTCGGTAGACGCCTTTAGGCAATGGGCTGAAAAGTGGAGTGCTACCCAAGACCTCAATCTGCGTTTGCCGTCAGACTTCCTGACTCGTAAAAAAAGCGCAAACGCACAGAATTGACAGTAGTAGAGAGAACGCCTGTGATGGACGATGATATTTTCTTAGTCCGCCTAAAGCCGGTTAAGAAAATAGCTTTTGAGTCGGGCGACCTATTGGGCATTACTCCTGCTGATGGTCGTGAACGTTTGTACTCTATAGCCAAGTATCGCGAAGAAATATGGCTAAGTGTTAAGCTCGTAGCGCAAGGGGTGGTATCGAACTTGCTAAACGACCTGCCTATAGGCGAAACATTGCGGGCAGTGATAGAGCCTAATCCGAATTTTCATTTCCCTAAAAAAGCACCCCAAGTGGTATGTATCGCCAATGGAGCCGGTATGGCACCTTTCCTTGGAATGATAGAGGAGAATACCGACAAAAAGCCTCTTACCTTAGTATGGGGTTGTAGGCGTGAAGCCTCTTTAGAGTTGTATCGCCCTTATATAGACCCTTATATAGAAGAAGGGAAAATCAACACTTACTGGCAGGCCGTTTCGCGCGAAGGAGACAAGTTTTACGTGCAGGACATCATTCACCGCGAAGGTTCGTTTTTTGCTAACTTGTTAGCCGAAGGAGGGGTAGTGATGATTTGCGGTTCGATGGCGATGCTAAAAGCTGTAAAGGAAACTTTAGAAGAGGTCTGTCATTTTTCACCTACGCAAACCACTAAGTTACTTTTGAGAACAATGGACAAATAAAAAAACAGATTGTTATTAAAGCTGACCACACATTCTTTATACATAGAAATAACACGCTCAGTAGAAGAGGCTAAACTTTTCTTTGAGGCGCATAGTCTTTCGGCACTCCCCGTATGCGAAGAGGGACTATTAGTTGGCGTGCTAAGCAAAGCTACTATCGCTGAAGAAGCCCGAAGAGGCACTTATCAGTGAGTACCGCTATGCTTTTTGACCATTACAGCGTGTCGGTAAGCACCTCGTGGGATGCGGTAATGGAGGCTTTTTGCGGCGCATCGGACAGATATGCTGCCGGTAGTAGATGAAGCACAGCACCTGATAGGCTGCTATCAGCTTCGCGACTTTGTACTGCAACTGGCTGAAACCCCTTTTTATAAAAAGAAACAGGGCGTGTGCTTATCTTAGAGAAAAGACGCCCACAGCTATTCATTTGCCGAAATAGCCCAAATAGTAGAAAGTAACCACAGTCAGCTTTTTAGGGTTATACATTTCTAACTATCACGAAGATACGGTGCTGATAACCGTAAAACTGATAACCGATGCCCTCTCGGAAGTGCTACAGACTTTTAGGCGTTACGGCTATGGTATCCTCTCAGAAAAAGAAGATGATCTCTATCGCGAAGAACTGAAAAAAACATAGCTAACTATTTCGATAAATATATCAACTTATAATTGGCAAATTTGCTAATTAATAATTGTTTTTGTACTTTTTGTACTCTGAAATGGTTAAATCAAAGAAGCTAATGCACAAAAATATACCTTATAAAAAGTATGCGGTAGCGTGCCTGCTCTTTCTGGGCACAGGGCTTTCGCGTGTGCTAGAGGGATGTGTGTGGATAGGCGAAAAACTGTACCACCTGTTGCGCTATTGCCTCAAAAACCCTTTGGATAGCCGCTGTAGCCGCTATAGTACTCATACCTTTTGGTATCTACTCATTGCGCGGCACTTCGCGAAAATCTTACCTGAAATGGGGAGGCATCATTATAGGTAGTGGCTTGGGTTGCCTACTGCTACTTATACTACTCATCTACTTTGGGGCTTTTGGCAAACTGCCTACCAAACAGGAACTTAAAGAATTGCGCCAAGCTGAAGCCAGCCTTATCTACGACGATAACAACGTTTGCATAGGTAAGTTTTTTATCTTCGACCGTACGCGTATAGAATACAAAGACTTTCCCCCTTACCTTATCAACGCCCTTATAGCTACTGAAGATGAGCGTTTTTATGACCATAGCGGCATAGATACTAAGAGTCTTTTTAGGGTTTTCTTTAAAACACTCCTACTGCAAGACGACTCTTCAGGAGGAGGGAGTACCCTAACGATGCAATTGGCTAAAAACCTCTTTGGGCGCGGGGAACGCTATGGCAAACTGACGATGCCTATACACAAAATAAAAGAGATGATTATCGCAAGGCGGATAGAAAGCGTTTACACCAAAGAGGAAATCATTACCCTCTACCTAAACACTGTGCCTTTTAGCGATAATACCTACGGCATAGAGAGTGCCTCGTATCGCTTTTTTCAACAAACCTGCTAAGGAGCTGACCCTGAACGAAGCTGCTACGCTAATAGGCACCCTAAAGGCAAACAACAACTACAACCCTCGTCTGTACCCTCAGCGCAGTGAGGAGCGTCGGAATACGGTATTGGCTAAAATGAAGAAAAATGGCTATCTGACAGATGAAGATTTTGCTGCACAAACTAAAGACAGCCTGAAAATAAACTACAATACCATAATAAGTGAAGGTGTTGCGCCCTATTTGCGCGAGCAAATACGCTTACAACTGCCGGAACTGCTGAAAAAAATATCACAAAAGAAGACGGCACTCCTTACAACATCTACAAAGATGGGCTTCGCATCTACACAACTATCGACTATACGATGCAAGAATACGCTGAAACGGCTGTAAAGAAGCACTTAGCCCGCCTACAAAAAAAGAATTTGAGCAGGCTTATGGCAAAAAAAGCGCCTTTGGAACTTTAGACAGCGATTGGTTTAAGCAAGAGGTAAAACGACTACCTATCTATAAAGAACTGAAAGCTAAAAAAACCCTAACTGAAGAGGAGATATGGAAGCAGCTGAGCGAAAAGAAAAAAATATGGACTTGTCGTTCTACGAAGAAGACAAGGTACAGCAGCACAGCACCCTCGATAGCCTTTCGCACTATATACGCTTGCTAAACACGGGGTTCGTAAGTGTAAATCCTCAGACAGGAGCTGTAAAGACCTACGTAGGAGGTGTTGATTTTGAGCATTTTAAATACGACCACGTACTACAAAGCAAGCGGCAGGTAGGTTCGATATTTAAGCCTATTGTCTATGCTACTGCCTTAGAAATGGGAATGCCTGTGTGTTCGCACTTCTCGCCACGCGCTCTGACCCTATGCTGATGAGAAGTATTGGACGCCTCGCAACTCGTCAGCCACAGACGATGACCCCAGCACTTATTATTCGGTAGGCAAGGCGCTGAAAGAATCGTTGAACACTATAGCTGTGCAGACGCTCTTTCTACGCAGGACTGCAAAAATGTTATTCAAAAAGCTTATAAGATGGGGAGTAAAAACCCCTCTGCCCGCAAGTGCCCTCAATAGCTTTAGGTTCGGCTGAACTACCGGTTATAGAAATGGCCAAAGTCTTTACTACCTTTGCTAATAAAGGGGTGCCTTCGCAACCTTATTTCATCGAGAAAATAGTAGATAAAAAAAGGGAAAGTGATATGGCAACACAAGCCTGCTAAACAAGAGGCTGCCATTAGTGAGACTACTGCCCAAAAGATGATACAGTTGATGCGCGCAACCGTAAATGAGGGTACTGCTGCCCGTATGCGTGGGCAGTACGGGCTTACCAACGATTTGGCAGGTAAAGACCGGTACGACCCAAGATAACAAAGACGGTTGGTTTCGCTGGAATGTTGCCTAACTTAGTGATGATTAGCTGGGTAGGTAATGACCACCAGATAGGATTCCGCAGCACCCGTATAGGGCAAGGAGCTAACTCAGCACTGCCTATAGCTGCTCTGTTTATACAACAGCTGAACCGCAATCGGCAGTTTCAACTCGCTTACAAAAGCTACTTTTTGAGGTGAGTGAAGAAGTACGCAGCGAGGTATTAGAATGCGAGTCGGTAGTACGCGAGGGCTTTATAGACCGCCTGTTAAGTGCTCCGCCCTAAAGATACTATATACGCTGGTGATGTACACTATCGCCTATATGAGCGCAAGGGCAAGCTGCACGATATAGACAATGATGACGATGAGATTTCGATAGACGATGTGATGAACCCTAACACCCAAAGTGCTACCCAACAAAAAGAAGAACCCGAAAAGAAAAAGGGCTTTTTAGTAGAATTTTTTTAGGTAATAATATAACTAATGACTGATTAATGACCAATATAATGAGAAGAAATTTAATTTTAGTATGGTGCCTGTTGGCACTAGCGTATGTAAACGCACAACCGAAGAAATTTATGGTAAGAACTGTAGCTTTTTTATAACGTAGAAAAACCTTTTTGATACCATCAACGACCCACATAAGTTTGATGACGACCGTACCCCTGATGGGGCTGACCGTTGGACTTCAAAAGTATATAACGACCACGTACAAAAAGATAGCAAAGGTACTCTCAGAAATCGGTACTGATGTTACCCATCACGCTCCGGATATTATAGGCGTTGCTGAGATAGAAAACGATGCGGTACTAACCGACCTTATCAATACACCTTACCTAAAGAAATATAATTATGGCATTGTACATTACGAATCGCCTGATGCACGTGGGGTAGATGTGGCACTTCTGTACAAACAAGGCGTTTTTAAGCCCTCATCATCTAAAAGCGCACCCTCTATACCTGACCAAAGAAGACGGTAAACCCCTCTACACTCGTGACCAGCTATTAGTTAGTGGTGATTTAGATGGTGAAGAAGTACACTTTTATCGTAAATCACTGGCCTTCACGCTTAGGGAGGAGAGGCTAAAAAGCCGCCCCTATGCGCGAAAAAAAGCTGCTGCCCTGAATAAACAGATTATTGATTCGCTGCTAAAAGATAAATCCCTAATGCTAAGATAATGTCGATGGGCGACTTTAATGACGACCCTATCAACTCCGGATTTAAAAACATACTTAAAACTAAAGATAAAAAAAGAAGATGTTAAGCCCGGTGAGCTGTTCAACCCTATGGAGGCAATGCTCAAGAAAGGAATGGGGTACTCTCGCCTACCAAGATGGTTGGAATCTCTTTGACCAAATATATTTCACCTACGACCTACTAAAAAGAAGACAAGAGCAGTTACCGCTATTGAAAGCTGGTATTTTTCAACCGTCCTTATTTGGCAAACCCCAAAAGGACGCTACAAAGGATATCCTTTCCGCAGTATGGCAAACGGCAACTACACTTGGGGCTATTCAGACCACTTCCCTGTATATATATACCTGATTAGAGAGATAAAAAAACAAATAACTTTAACTATGACTAACTATTTTTTTCATCAGACTTTACCCTCGGCATACTCGGTGGAGGGACAGCTCGGCAAGATGCTCTTAACCGAAACTCGCAAATTTGATATTGCTACTAAAGTACTCGACCCCTCTGCTGAAGCGCCCTGCCGCATTGGTAGTAATACCTTTGTGCAAGGAAGCCTGACCGACTTTGATACCGTGTATCAGTTCGGCAAAAGATGTGCAAGTACTCACTATAGAAATTGAGAATGTAAACGTTGATGCCCTTGAGAAAGCTACAAGCTGAAGGGGATGCAAGTATACCCAACTCCGCAGACTATTCAGGCAGATACAAAAACAAGGCTGTGCAGAAAGCAATTCTATGCAGCAAACGGCATTCCTACGGCTCCTTTTTAGAGTATTTGAGTCTCTTACCGATTTGCGCACAGCTGCAGAAGCAGGTACGCTAAAGTTGCCTTTTGTCTGGAAGTCTGCACGTTTTCGGTTATGATGGCAATGGCGTGAAGATAGTACGCCAGCTTACCGACCTTAATGGCTTTGCCTGATGGGACAATGTATAGCTGAAACACTTAGTGCCTTTTTGCTAAAGAGTTAGCGGTAATAGTAGCCAGAAGCAGCCAAGGAGAGGTATGTACTTATCCGGTGGTAGAAATGGAGTTTCACCCTGAAGCTAATCAGGTAGAATACGTTATTTGTCCCGCTCGTATAGACGATGCTGTTGCCCAGAAAGCAAGAGCCATAGCAGTGCAAGTAGCTAGAGGCTTTTGGTGTGATTGGGTCTTTTAGCTGTTGAGCTCTTTCAAACAGCAGACGATGAGATATTAGTAAATGAAGTGGCTCCACGCCCACACAACTCTGGTCACTACAGCATAGAGGCTGCTTATACTAACCAGTTTGAACAACACCTGCGAGCTATCTTAGGGCTTCCATTAGGCAGTACCCAAAGCAAAGTAGCTGGTGTAATGGTAAACCTTGTAGGAGCTGAAGGCGAGCAAGGAGAGGTTGTCTATGAAAATATAGCACAAATATTAGCAATGGAGGGGTAACTCCGCATATTTATGGCAAAAAGAAACGCGCCCCTTCCGAAAGATGGGACACGTTACAATTGTAAACCCTGAGGTTGCCCAAGCACGCGCTATAGCAGAACAAGTAAAGCACACCATTCGGGTGATTGCTCTTAAAAAAAGTAGCTTGTTAATCTCGTTTTAGCTGAAATCTGATATAAGTGATAGGCTTTGCCTTGCTCTAAATAAAACTGCTCGTAGAAAGTCTTGATTTCGGTAACTCTGTAGGTACCCCATCACTATTGTAGATGTTATGGTTAGCATACAGCACCTTATGTCCAGCTCCGTGTAGCAGTCCGAGGGTATAGCCGTGCATAAATTCGCTATCAGTTTTTCAGATGTATATAACCTTCTGGCTTTAGAATATGCTGATAACGAGGCTAAGAAATCAGCATTTGTTAGCCGATGTTTAGTGCGTTTGTATTTTATCTGAGGATCAGGGAAAGTAATCCATATTTCGCTCACCTCTTCGGGTGCAAAACATTGTTCTATGAGTTCTATTTGGGTGCGAAGAAAAAGCTACGTTGGCTATTTGCTGATCGATAGCGGTCTTAGCGCCCCTCCAAAAGCGAGCTCCTTTGATATCAATCCCTATAAAAATTCTTTTTCGGGGTGACGCTTAGCTAAGCCTCACTGAGTATTCGCCTTTACCACAGCCTAACTCTAAAGACAATAGGGTTGTTATTCTTAAAATACAGCTCATTCCACTTCCCTTTATAAGCAAAAAGTATTGGTTAAAAGTTCCTCTCATGAAGGCTGTATAACATTAGCAAAAGTCTTGTTTTTCTTCAAAACGTTTAAGTTTATTCTTACTTCCCATATATTATCTATTTTTATCGGGCGCAAAGATACATAATAATTAGTAATTTATTATCTTTGCCCCCATTAAACATTAATTCTTAGTATTATGACAGAAGCCCCAAACACTCCGACACATCATTACCACTCGCAAGAGTATATTCCTCCTGAATATAGTGACGCACCTATAGCCAAAGAGGTATTAGAAGAGATTATCAGCTCTGCTGACTATGCTCCTAACCACAAAGCGCACCAAACCTCAGCGACTAAAAAGCTCATAGAGGCACTGATAAAGCCCTTTTAGGAGAAGAATTAGTACGATTGTACAAAGAAAAATATACCTGCTGAGAACTTTCTCTGAGCGAAAAAAATGAATGAGATAGCCCAAAAAGTAGCTAAATCAGATACAATAGTAACTATTAGCATTTGTTTTAGTGGTAAAGTGCCCGAGTGGGAAGAAATAGCTGCGACAGCGATGGCTGTACAAAATATGTACCTCACCTGCACTGCCCACGGCGTAGGTTGCTATTGGGGCACCCCCGGCTTTATGTTTCAGATGAAAGATTTCTTACAAATTAGAAGAAAATGAACGCTGCTACGGATTTTTTTCTTTATGGGAATGAAGAAGTAGAAGTAATAATACAAAACGAGCACCGGTCTAAAAAGGTAAGCCTTTTTAGACCGGTGCTCGTTTTTTTATATTTCGTTTTGTCCTATCCTGAGTAAGTATGTACACTCATTTGAGCTGTAGGTAGGTAGTTTACGCCAAACCAACATACCAATAAAAGGATAAACGCTATCCCTACAATTACGAAGCTTTGTAGCGGCTTACGCTCATTATGATTGTACTTGTGATGCAAATATATCAAGTAGCCCAACCAAGTGATGAAAGCCCACGTTTCTTTAGGGTCCCACGTCCAATAGTGCCCCCACGCTTCTTTTTGCCCATAGCGCTCCGAAAAGCAACCCAAAGGTTAAGAATACATAACCCACCTTTATAAGCTGGTCTATCACGGCAAATATGCTGCTAGTTTCTTGTCCTTTTTTATATCGATAGATGCCATAAAAAGCGGTAAGCGATGCCATACCCAACATCGCATAGGCAAAGATATATACGATTACGTGCGGTATAAACCATACACTCTGCAGGGGCTGGCATTAGCGCTTTGTTCATCGTATCAGGGTGCGTATAAGTGAGCACTATAAATACGATACCCATTACAGCCGAGTAGCTAAGCATCCATTTTTTTGTCGATAGAGCAAGTAGATAGCGTAGCCTATGAGCCCCATAAAGAGTGAGTACCATATGCGTGTTTCTGCTAAAGTGCGCAATGGCGGACGCTCTAAGTTCTTCCAAAGTGCTATAATAAAGCCCCCTACTATAAGGGTCGCTCCTAAGTGAGCAGCTATACTCGCTACCCTTAGGGCTTTGTTTTTTTACTGTAAATAAGGCTACCTCCTAATAGCCAAAGTGCTACCGAGAGATAGGTTACTATGTCAAAATGATGCCACATTTCTTTTTAATTATGAATTTAGAATTATGAATTTACAATTACCTCTTTCTTCCCTTTTCACTTGGAACAAGAAAGCTATACCACCAGCAATAAGCAAAAATATACCTGTATAAACCACTGGTAGCCAAGGGTCTGAGATAAGCTCTACTACACTGAGTTCAGACCAACGTCCTGCGCGTTCATCGTAGCTCACTTGATAAATACGCCAACCTCCTACACTAATAGGATGGTTTTACCTCTATGCGCTCTTCGCGTATCTCATCTTTCTTATCTTTCTGAAATACTAACACTTGCGACTGAAACTTACGTGCTTCAGGGGGTGCCATCACTAATGTATGATCTTTATCTAAGTCGATAGCACGAGGCGAAAACTGAAAGTTACCAGCTGATATCCAGTCCGTTTTTCTTCTTGTGGGTGCGTAAGTCTTCTACCGTCACTTGGGCAGCGTTAGTAGCTCCCTCACATAGTGTGGTTTATATAAGTACTATCTGTGTCGGGTATTGCCTTTTTCAAGGTATTTATGAAGAGTAACTTTCCAATGTAGAAGAGTCATACTCTCCCTTCTTTTTCAAGCATAAAAGCCTTGTGGTTTCTCTACAGGCAGTGCCGAACCAGTAGTATCTATCACAAACAGTTTATTAGGATAAATATCTATGCTAAACTCTTTAAGCTCTAAAGCCAAAGGCAGTTGCACCATTTTGTTCTCTTCAGTAAAGGCGCGCCACTCAGCTTTGTCTTTGTAGAGATTCATTTTTAGTCGTACGATATCTCCCTGTCCGAGTACACCTGCAAACATCACCAACCATAGTCCAAAGTGATTGAGCAAAAACGGAATATTCTTGCTCTCATATACCAAAGAGCGTTTGAGTATCGCAAACCAAAGGTTCATAAGGGCTAATACAAATATAAGACCAAAAATACCACGTCTTAGTCAGGTCATTTAAGCCTAATTTACCTAAAACACCTTGCATTTCCTCAGGTTTTACATTGATACTCCCAAGCCCGATAGTCAGTAAGCCTAAAACGGCTACAATTACAATAGCAAACGGAGCTGATGAAAATCTACTTACGAAAGCCGACTTTCTAAAAAAATAAAGAATACCAGCGTGGTAATCACTACAAAAAGTGAACCCTGCGATGATATTATCAGGAAAGCTAAACCAGCTTTTTGCTGAGGCTCCCGACAGTAAGTTGTAAAATAAGCCCTATTATAGGGATATACACGCTACTAAGGTAGCGAATGGGTATTGCTTCATAAAAAAACTAAAAAAATAATAATATAATAAAGACAAACTTTGCCAAAGTCTCGCAGGCTTTTTCGTCCCACGACCTTTGGCAAAGTCTATATTATTGACTGTTATTGCCTAATGCGGCGTGCACTATTTTTTTGTGATACTAAGCGTCCTGCTTTTTTAGCTTCTTCTATCCATTTAGGCACTATAGTTTCTAAGAATTTTTTCTTAGCAGCTTCTTCTTTTGGTATATCCAAGCCTATTTCTTTTTGGGCTTTAGCTTTAGTGCTAATATCAGGCATTACGAAAGCTGTTTTGATGTTTAGTTTTTCTTTAAGCACATCTAAATTATTTTCAGCTTGATAAGCATAGATAAGACCATCGCTAAGGAGGCGTTCAGATTCGATAGGAGCGTGGAAAGCGGCACCGTGTGAAGAGTGTACCATATCCCAACGCCATTGTGATTTGCGGATAAGTGCCAAAGTAGGTTTCATTTGTTCTTCAGTAGCACCATTATCCCACAAGAATTTAGCTTTGAAGTGTACTTTTGCTAATTGTTTTTCGAGTTTCATACGCATACCATATACAGCATCTTGGCGATCGTATACGTTTTTCACCAATTCTTCTTCACTTTGGCGGTGACAAGTTTGGCAACTCGCTGATACATTGCGTAGTGGGCTGCTGATATGGTGGTCAGAGAATTTCACAGCACCATCAGTTTTGTATGGCATATGGCAATCGGCACAAGAAACGCCACGTTGTCCGTGAATACCGAGTTGAGAAAGTTCATAGTCGGGGTGTTGTGCTTTTAGGATAGGAGTACGGCTAAGTGGGTGTACATAGTCAGTCCAACCTTCTGCATCGTAGTACTCTTCCATCTTTTTCAATAGTCATACCTTTATCCCAAGGGAAAGTAAGGTGTTTTTTTATCACCTTTGAAAGTAGTACTCTACGTGGCATTGTGCACATACTAACGAACGCATTTCTTGATGAGTAGCATTGTTAATATCTTTTTCCCTTGACGTTCAAAAGCCTCAACAAGAGCTGGTTGATGAATTTCAAGCTTCATTGTTTTAGTATTGTGGCAAGTAGCACAACCGATAGGGTTTACTATCTCGTTACCCCACTTATCCCAAGGAGCACTATAGTAATTGTCTAGTCCTACTTTTTTTCATTAGGCGAGGCACATCAGGGCTTTTACAAGTCCAGCAAGTACCAGACTGAGGAGAGTGGGTAGAATCGGTAGGCGCGCCAGTACGAAGAATTTTAGTAACGTCTTCAATAGCGTGCATATGTCCGCGTGGAGCGTTGTATCCCTTAGAGAAAGCATAACCAGCCCAAAGCACGACCATTTCAGGGCGCAAAGCGAGCAAATCATCATCTTGACTGCTCATATACCTAGAGCGGAATGTAGTGTCAGCAGTCGCTCTCCAAGAGTCGTACTGACGTGGGTAGAACGGTGCGAACAGCTCGTTCTTACACTCCTGATCTGGGAGGTTATTACCGCCTTTTGCGATAAACTCAGCCTCTTGTGATCTATTCATTATTGAATTAGCCAATAGTCCTAATAAAAAGGTCACTATTGCCAATATACCCTGCAATTAACCAATGTTTCTTTTTTTCATCGCTGTATAAATTATATTTCGTTTTTTTAATTATTACTTTTTTTACTTTTTAGCGGCCATTTCTTGTAGCCAATCAGGAACGTTAGCGCCCATATCATCAATAATAGGCACGGGCGAGTTAGGAGCAGCGTTCAGCCCGCGTACGCGGCTATGAGGCACTTCGCGGTGGCATTCCCAGCAGAGCTTGCCATTGCCAGCGTGTGCCATTGGGGCAGTTACCTTGCCTATCTGCACCTCACTTACAAGGGTGCTGTGGCAGCGAATACAGTTCTCTTGCACTACTTTTTGTCCTGGTGAGTGCATCTTGATAACCTGTGGCTCCATTCGGAAGGTAAACATCGTAGCGTGGCGCAAACCGTCATTAGCTTTGAAATAATACTTACGGAAGACATTGTCGTGCGGTACGTGGCAGTCGTTGCACACGGTATTACGTCCGTGCGATGAGTGTAACCACGTAGCATACTCAGGCTCCATAATATGACAGTTCACACACGCCTTTGGATCGTCAGATAGATAGGAATGTGCTTTAGATAGGTAGAATATATACCCCGCAAGACCTATCAAGATACCTACCAGGAAGGTATCAGAAAACGAAACCATCGTTTGTTTTTTTGTTTGAGTGTCTTTATCAGTTGTCGCCATTATATAATAAATAAGGTATTTCGTGTCTTTTTTCGTTGCAAATATACCACGCATTCCTTTCATTACAAAAATAAAAAAACGAAAAAAATAGCGAAATTTATTATTATTCTAAGTAAGAAAAAGGGTTAACCTATTAGAAAATAAGCCAATTAGCGAATTATAAAATTCACTAATTGGCTTATTTGCTAATCTGCTAATGAGCAAAATCAGTCTTTATTTACCAAAAAAATAGAAAGTTCAGCTAAACAGAAATACTTAGAGCCCGCGTAGGTTTGTGTAACATCAAATCGTAGTATCTTATAAGCCGTATTAGCTTCTATCACTCCTGATGTATAGATAGTCGCAGCCCCTGCAGGCAATCCACTGCTTATAGTAGTAATTTCGGTGAAATTAGTGCCGTCATTAGAGCCTAATATCTTTATTACTTTAGGCTTACCATTAGGATGGTTCCGATTAGTATATTGGAAAGAAAATTTGCGAATAGGGTTAGCTAAAGTTACCGAAAAAAATTATGAGCATCATCAGTAGGGTGTACACTCCAAGCAGTATGGAAGTAAGTTGCTGGATTGCCGTCTATCATATTAGCAATAGGCCCTTCTCTTGGCTCTTGTGCATTAGTAGCCAGCATCTCTTTTGTTAGGTGTATCTTATTAATCACCGTTCTTAACATAAAGTCATTAGTGGGTTTGGCTACCCCCTCTTTACTAATGTGACTGATTTTTAGCGGTAGATTATAGTTACCCAATAAGTCTGCCTTTACCGTTACCCGTAGGGCAGAGCTGCGTTTAGACCCTTTGCTAAAGGTTATTTTTTTCCACCATTTTCTATCGTATACTGTCCTGCAGGTAGTAGGTTACTACCTATGCTAGTAGCTACAGTACATTCAAAAATCCCACGGACTAGCAAAAGGTAAGGTAAAGAAAATTTCTTGAGTAGCTTCTCCCCCATTTACGGCTATTTCTTTCTCCGATACCTCATAATCTACTGAAGGTTTTAGCAATATGGGTCTAAGCAAAAAGTAATTCTTCTCAGTATTTATCTTAGAGGTCGCACTCTTTATCTGAATGGGTACCACATAGGCAGCTGGGTTCTCAGCGGTACTCAGAAAAGTTTTGATAGCATCGTTGTTTAGTACAACACTTCCTTTCTGATACATATTGTCTGCTCCAAACTGAAACTGAGTAGTCGACAAGCTATAAAAGCTCAGCAGGCAATATCTTGTTAGTCGAATAGCCTAACGCTGTCATTTGTGCTTCTGTCATAACTTCTGTTTCAGCCGAAGTAATAGCTTGAGGGTTTTTGCCAGCTTTTCATCACTGTGAATTCAAAAAGTACCTTTCTCATTCACATCTGTATAAAGAGTCACTTCTTGGCTACCATTTTTCTTTGATAAGTAGCACACTATTGTATTCGGCAGGAATAAGGTCGTACTTCTCGCAGCCCATAAGGCTCAGTACACCTATTGCGGCTATGTATTTGGTTATCTTATTCATAATATATACTTTTTTTAGTTATTAGTAACCAGGTGCTTGTACCATTTGTGGGTTTTTTATACACCTCACGGTCAAATACTGGTAGTAGATACATACGGTTGTTCCATTGAAAAGGTTGTTTCACAGGGGTTACCGTATTAAATTCTTCAAAGGTAGGATTCTCTTTGCCATAAGCACTCAAGCCCATACGGGTGCCCGCAGCCATTGTTTGGGGGGCTATCAGCCAACGGCGAATGTCGTAATAACGGTGTCCTTCACCCCATAGCTCTATAAAGCGCTCATTGCGTACCCAGTCGGTCATACTCATAGTGCTAAGGTCAGCAGTGGTAAGGTTAGGTACCCCTGCGCGAGAGCGTATGATATTGAGGTGCTCTATCGCTTGCGCATCTTCACCTAAGGCAGCTTCACATTCTGCTAAATTTAAATATAACTCTGCTAAGCGGATAAGACAACGTGGTTTATTTTCGTAGTTCCACCCACCATTTTTATTACAGTTCAGCTTAGGCATAATACCTTTTTGGGTGAAATAGCCTGTTACATTGTTATCACGTTGATATTTCACAGGGTTATAACCTTGTTTGTCTGCATTGCGCAATTCAATGTGTAAAGGTCTTCCGTCTGCTAACTTGCTGCCATAATCACCATCATCAAAGGCAAACCAAGCATAAAAACGAGGTTCGCGGTTTACATTTAGCTTGATAATACCAGGGCGACCGCTAATGTTAGCACTTTTATACCAATCCGATTCGGGGCAAAACTACCATCGTGGGCAGGGCGTTTACCATTTTTGGTATAAAAATATTGTATAGAGGTATTAAGTACAGGCGATACCCTCACTATAACCTCCAAAAATTTTCTCCGTTAGATTTGGTGATGATGTGGTGAGGTAGTACTCCATTGTGCCAATTCCCCTGAGTCAGCTAACCCCTCAGATAATTTCGTGATTACCTTCTGAATAACGAGTATTAGTAAGGTAGCGCATTAGCATTACCTTCTTTAGGAAGGCTTTCCCTTCAGCAGTATTTTTTTATTCACACCTGGCACAAAAGGCAACTCTAAGTCTTCGCGAACATAAGCTTCTTCGTTTGTATAAAGGGCATTACCTCCTTCCGAAGTAGCAAAACTGATAGCTTCTTCGCAAGCCTGTTTAGCTCTCACCCATTTTTGTGGGTCATAGGTATAGCTTACTAAGGCTTTGCCATAACCAGGAGTTTCAAAATTGGTGTTTTGCCAGTTAGGGAAAGGGAAACTACCATTCCATAAAGGAGAGGCGGCATATAATAGTAGCCGTGCCTTGAGAGCTTTTGCCATAGTTGATGTAGCACGCCCCCATTTTTGGCTAGTGCGTTTAGCGGGTAGGTCTACCGCAGCTTCGTCAAACTTATTAACGATCCAATTTACTACATAGTCAAAGTGTGAACGACCAGGATATTCTTTTTCATTAGCGTCCATATCTCATATAATGGTCATTGATAGGACAAGGCCCATAGATAATCAGAGTCATCATATGATAATACGCTAATAAGAATTTCGCTTCCGCTTTCCATTCTTTTATCTCTTCGGGGCTTACTTCGCGGGCTTTTGTCTATCTCGCTCAAAAAGAGATGTATTTGCCCAATACTGCGGTAATAACCACCCCAGCGCCATTCTGCACTATTTGAAGCCTCATTAAGATTGTAAATCATCTTGCTCGAAGCAGTCTCTGACCATAGAGGGGGTAATACATACTCGTCTGATACTGCTTCTATAGTATGATAACTATAAGGATTATACACAGTAGCATAGCACGAATACAAGAATTTGATAGAGGCATCATAACTCTTAGTGGCATCAGGAAGACTCGCTTGTTCAGGAGGTACTACATCCAAGTAGTCGCCACAACTTACGCTACTCATTGCTATAGTCGTAACGAGCGATAGCTGTAAGAATCTATTTTTTTAAAGTATTTAAAACTTTCATACGATTACTGTTTTTATAGTGAAACGATTAGAAATGAAGTTGGAATCCCAAGCTATATACTTGTTGTAGCGGATAAGAATTCCAATTGAGTTCAGGATCCCATTGTTTAAATTTGCTAAACACGGCTAAGTTATTACCGGCTACATACACACGTCCTTGTTTGAAAGTGTAGCCCAATGATAGCTGTTTAAATCGCAAGTAGCTACCATCACGTAGCCAATAAGTACTTGGTTTAGCATTGTTGGAAGTTTCAGTGTCTTGCAACCCCAAACGTGGGTAGGTAGCATTAGGGTCGGGGTTAGCTTCTGTCCAACGACTGTCTGCTATATACTGAAAATACGTGGCGGTCATTACGTCCAAAAGGTGAGTTGAGTCCTGTCATTATATTGCGTTTAGCTGCTCCGGTAAAGAATACCCCAAGGTCAAACTTCTTATAGTTAAGAGTAAAACCAAAACCGTATTGTATACGTGGCATATTACCATATTCTGAAATCATAGTGCGGTCGTTATCGTCTATCACTCCATCACCGTTCAAATCACGGTATTTTATATCACCAGGCATCACGGTACTTCCTAAGTTTTTGGCGTGGACTGTTGTCTATCTCTTCTTGCGATTTAAACAAGCCTTCAGCTATAAAACCTGCGTGATAGCTAAGCGGCCAACCTGTTTCTCCTCGCTGCAGGGTATTTAAACTTCACATCATCGCGGTCTATGTATTTGTTTTTGGGTGTAGGTGAAGTTTCCTCTCACTGAGGCGTGCAAATCTTTAGTAATCTTTCGGTTGTAGTTAGCACTAAACTCAAAGCCCCAGTTGTCTACTTTCCCTTTGTTAGTCCAGGGCGTTTAGCACCTGCATATCCTAATGATTCAGGGAAGGCTTCGCGTTTTAGCAAGATGTCATAACGTTTGTCATAGAAGTATTCAGCGGTGATATCTACTCCTAAAAATCTTCATATCTGCCCCCAATATTAAATTTCTTTACCTTTTTCCCCAAGTAGCATTGCGTACCGCATAATTCACTACTGAGGCCCTTTTGTAGGTAGTATTGAGGTCTTCACCAGTTGTATAACCGTAGTCTTTATGGTCAAATTCTACCTTAGTGATGTACAAGAAGTGTTCAGCCCCTGCGTTAAGCCCTGTACCGTCTTCACCTATCAACCCATAAGAAGAACGTACTTTAAAGAATGGTACTATCCCTTTAATAGGTTTGAAAAAGTTTTCTTCACTAATAATCCAACCTGCTGATACTGCGGGGAAGAACTCAAAGCGTTTGCCTCTCTCAAGACGTTCTGTACCTGTATATCCAAAGTTACCTTCTAACAGATAGCGAGAATCATAGTTATAAGTCAGACGTCCAGAGTACCCTTGGTTGCGGTGAGGAAGCACATCGCTCTTAAATTCGCGTTGGGTGTAAAGTCCCATTGCGTCAAAAGAGTGTTTACCTACTTTGCGCGAGTATTGCATATTGGCTTGCAAAAAGAAAGTTTGGTCTCCCTCTTTAGCTATGCTAGACTGACTGATATACTCGGTACCTGTGTTAAGCTTTTTCTAACTCATAAGTTTTGTCAGCAGGGTTATAGGTGCCCGATTTTATACGGTAAGTATAAGGGTTGATAGAGCGGTTATACGAGTTGCGCGCCCAGTTCTTAAAGTTTATAAGTATTGAACCTCTGAGTCCTTTGGTGATAAACTCAAAAATCCTGATCTAACTTAAGCGAAGTGTTAAGGGTGTTTTTCGCGTTGCTCTTTTAAAACGACCCTAAGCATGGTAGCATAAAGGTTTTCTTTATAGCTATTACCAGTAATTACCGAACTACCATAGCGTATGTGGGTATCACCAGGTTGGGCAGGAAACGTAAGCGGGAAGTTAATAGGGTTAGCATTAAGCATACCCGCAAATAGGTCTGCCGTATTGTAGTTACCTCCAGTATGTTGGCGTATTTGGGCGTTCATACGTAGGTCTATCTTAGTAGTAGGTGTAAGTTTGTAAGTGATATTGTTCTGAAAAGTTGTATGCCCATCGGCTGATAGCATTATCCCAAGAATACACTTTTTTTAGTTTTTTTATTAATCCATCATCGTGGTTGGCTTGTATACTCATATAGTAGGTAGTTTTATCACCCCTCCTTGCATATTAAGGTTTACGCGTTGGGTAAGGGCCATATCGCGGAAGAGGGTCTTTTTTTCCAATCCACATCAGGATAAGCATAAGGGTCTACCCTATTGCGTGTATTGTCTATCATCTGTTGGGTGTACTTAGTAGAGCCAGCAGGGTTACGGGTCAAAAGGGCTTCATTGTAGAGCTCCATCCAAGTAGCACCGTCTACGAAGTTAGGGAAGTTCACCGGCACGTTGAATGACTGTTCATAGGTAACCCCTACTTTAGTCTTTTTCGCGGTGTTGCCCGTTTTTTAGTTTTTACTATCATTACCCCATTAGCACCGCGCGAACCATAGATAGCAGTAGCCGATGCGTCTTTAAGCACTGAAAAGCTTTCGATAGTTTCAGCAGGAATATTGTTGAGGTCTTCTGCTGAAATCTCAATGTCGTCTAAGATAATCAGCGGACGGGTTCTACCTCCAAAGGTACTAATACCTCGGATATAAAACTCTGATACACTACCAGGTTCTCCTGTTCCCGAAAGCGAGAATACCCCCGCTAATTGTCCGGCTAAAGCTGAAGTAAGAGAAGAAGAAGGCATTTTTTTACCTCAACACCTTTCATACTAGCTACAGCACCACTTAGGGTTACTTTCTTCTGAACATACCCCCCTGCCGTTACTACTACCTCATCAAGCTGTTCGTTTTCTGAGGTAAGCTTTACATCTATAATACCTTGTTTGCCTACGGTTATCTCTTTGTCTTTATAACCGATGTAGGAAAAACTTTAGCACATCTTTAGTGCCTTGCACCTCGATGCTGTAATGACCGTCAAGGTCAGTAGATACCCCTTTAGTGGGGTTGTTTTTGATGATGACACTAGCGCCTGCTAAAGCGGCCTGTTTCATCAGAAACTGTTCCGGTAATAATACGTTTTTGGCTTAGGCTGTTGTGCATAGCTTTTCACCGAGGCCAAAACCTATTAGCAGAAACAAACAACATAAAAATTCTTTTGTAACATACATTAATTGGCTTTTGTGATAACGGGTTAAGTTATCGGGTTAATGAATACTTTGATACGAAATTTTCGGCAAATATATAGAAGACTTACAAAACACGTAAGTTTTTTTGTGATATTTTTAACATATATAGTATTTTGTTAATTGTACATTAAGAAGTTCTTAAGATAAAAGTTTGAAGTACAATAGGTTATTAGCTAACCCGATAAGATATTGCCAAAAGAAAAATAAGCCAATTAGCAAATTCTCTCATTTTGCTAATTGGCTTATTTTTTTCTAATTAACTAATCGTTTAGTTCTTTCGTATTACACTTAGTGTTTGTTGGGTGATACCCAATAGCGAGGCTATATGCCCCTAAAGGCGCACGCAGTAGTATCTGGGGGTATTTCTTCAGCAGCAACTCATACCGCTCTTGGGCGGTCTGAAACTTAATCGTGTACAGCTGCTCTCTAAGGGTCTGTATGGCCGAGACTAACAGCAGTCGCATCAGCCGTTCCAGCTCCTGATGCTCATTTACCACTCGCTCTACTTCTCTAAAGTCTGCTTCCCATACCACACAATCCTCCAATGCCTCTAATTGAATGAGGGTGGGACTGTCAAAATAAATATTCTCTACCGGAAAATAAAACATTTGCTCCATAAAAAAAGAATGGGTAATGTCTTTTTTTCTTTTTTTCTCGTAGAAAGTGCGTAGCAGTCCCTGTTCCACATAGTACAGCCGTCCCTCATTGCTACCTGCTTTTTTGCAGCGTTTGATACTTTTTGTAGTGCTTTTTGCTCAAAAAGCCTTTCTACCAAAGGCGCAAGCACTTCAGGGGTGATAAGGGTCTCTTGGCAAATGTACTCTGTCGGACTCATAGGTACTTATTGCATATTTTTTTAGCCTCAATGCTTAGGGTAGCGTGGGGCACCGCCATCAAGCGACGTTTGTCTATCAGTTTACCTGTTACGCGACAGATACCATAAGTCTTATTCTCAATGCGGACAAGCGCATTCTTAAGGTCGCGAATAAACTTCTCTTGTCTAATGGCCAACGCCGTGTTCTCTTCCTTGCTCGTTACCTTCGAGCCTTCTTCAAAAAGCCTTAAAGGTAGGCGATGTGTCGTCAGTACCATTAGTAGCGCTGTTCATATACGAACTGCGAATAAGTTCTAAGTCTGTCTGAGCCTTTTTTTATTTTTCTCTTCTATAATCGCTTTTAAAATTCTTCTAATTCTTTATCAGAATAGCGCACTCTTATATTTTCTTCCATAATATTCTGAGTATTTAGTTATTAATTCATTTTTTTCAAGGGTGTAAAAAAATACAACTATTTTTTTGTAACTACCAAAAAAATAATTCCACATTTTTTACTCTTCAAGAGCTATTTCTCGCTGCAATGTCCATACCTCTACTTCTTGTATCTTGCGGTAGTCCGTTTGCCGAAAAAGCGTGTCGGGTATAAAAATGCACATTCATAGCCGTATTGGTCACCAAGCGCAGTTGGGTAGCCCCGCGTTGGGCTATAAAAGGCACTATACCTTGGTCTATAAACCTACCGCCTACCTTTTTGCTTTGCCATTCGGGGCTTACCACCAAACTCTCTAAGTACCACGTCCCTTCAGGCGCATTGTTTTTCGCCTGCTCGCTGCTTTGGTCAAGGAAAGGCAAAAATGCTTCGTAGGTTTCGCGTATTGCCATAGGGCAAAAAGCACCCGAGCACAAGTAGTCCCATAAGCCGATGTGGGTTTTACCTAAGTGCTGCATCACTGCCGCCGCCACGGGGGTACCTTCGTGCTCAGCCAGCAGACAGTACCCTTTGCGAATATTGCTCATCGCCTGTACGTAGTGCAGTTTGTTCAGATAATCGATATACTGACTATCCGAAAAAGAAAAACCGATTTAGCACAGCGCGATACATATTATAATTGGCAAACGCATCGGTAAGGAGGTGGGCTACACATCTGGCATCAGCAGCCGTAGCCTGTCTGAAATATAATTGCATAAATAATTGTTTTTTTACCTCAATAGAGGGCAAATATACAAAACTTTACTGAAACTTCAAAAAAATTACACTCCCAAAAAAACATCAATACACTAATTATTAATAAGTTAGCTTTTTCACTTAAATTTTTTTCTTAAAAAAATACACTTAAAAAAATTTGGAGATTAAAAAAAATAGCTGTACCTTTGCACCGCAAAAATGCAAAAAGATTGGTCTATGGTGTAATGGTAACACAGCAGATTTTTGGTTCTGTTATTCTAGGTTCGAGTCCTAGTAGACCAACGAAAAAGCTCTTCAGGTTCAAACTTGAAGAGCTTTTTTTATGCTTAATTGTAAGACTGCTTGCTACCTAAACTCAGTTTTTAAAAAAATTAACTTTCCAAACTACAAACTTCTCCCTTTTGCTATAGGTTCTGAACTGTAGAAATAAACTTTTCCTTCTTCTGAAGTTGCCTCTATAAGATATTGTACCCCTTGGAAGTAGTGCTGCTGTACAGTAACCTGCCAGTCAGAGTGGGCACAGATGTGTATCTGATGAGGCTTCAATAGCTTACCTTTATACCAACTTACCTCGCCAAAGAGCGAAGCAGTATAATAATCAGTGTCTTGCCCATAGACGGTCAGTGTATCGCCAAAAGTGCAACAGCTCCCCACCTTTTCATTATAAGGGTTTTATCAGCAAATGAGAGAGCCTCTTTACCATCGTGGGTAGCCACTACGCAACTAATGCCGCGCTCCTTAAGGTAAGCAAAAAGCGTGCGCTGCAATTCGTTCTTCCTGAAATTATCTACCTGACTAAAAAGGCTCATCTAAGAGCAGCAGCTGGGGTTCTTGTGCCAGTGCCATAGCGAGGGCTACACGCTGTTTTTTTCTCCCCCACTAAGGTCTAAGGCTTTGCGCTGAGCAAAATCTTGCATACCCACTAAACTGAGGAGTTCTGCCACGCGTTCTTTCTTGTAATCAAGATCAAGATTCGACACAAATTTACCGACATTTTTCAGCCACGGTGTGATAAGGTCCCTAAGCCAAAATCTTGGGCTAAATACTTCATTGTGGCATAACTGGTACTAACTGACGCGAAGCCCCCACACGCGGTTTTCGCAGAAATATATACTCCCCTGCACATCTATAAGCCCATAGATAGCTTTCAGCAGCGTACTCTTCCCGCAGCCACTTTCGCCCATCACTGCCAAATGCTCACCCTGAGGCAGCACAAACGATATATCTTTCAAAATCGACTGCCCACCATCATAAGCGTATGAAATATGATCAAGTTTTTAGCATTAATTATCTTTCAATTTTACATCCAATAGCTTTAGTATGATATACAATTATGATATTAGTATGATATACAATTATGATATTCCTGTATATTGACCGTCCCATCTCCCCCTTTGAAGGGGGCTGGGGGATGTTTATATAAAAAAAACTCTTATCAATTCAGCTTTTTAAATAAGTATTCTTTGTCAAAAAACTCTCCTAGTTCTTTGGTTTTAGCTGTAATAACAAATCCTACAAAAGGATTGTCTTCAATATCTACCACTACTCCTTTTAGCCATTCTTTCTCATTGGTAACCTGCGGAGCTATCAATACCTCTTCTCCTATTTTTAAACAAAGGAATATGTGTCGTTTTATTAATTGCTTCCATATCCTGTCAATTTAATAAGCACTCTTAAACTGCTCTAAGAAGCGCAAATCATTTTCGTAAAACATACGTATATCACCTACTTGGTATAGTAGCATCGCAATGCGCTCTATCCCCATACCAAAGGCAAAACCACTATAAGTATCGCTATCTATACCGCAGTTTTTCAATACGTTAGGGTCTGTCATTCCACAGCCCATTATCTCAAGCCAACCGGTACCTTTAGTGATGCGATAATCCACCCTCATTGTTCAGCCCCCAATAAATATCCACCTCAGCACTTGGCTCGGTAAAAAGGGAAATACGACGGACGCAAGCGTATGCGCGACTTGCCAAACATCTCTTTGGTGAAGTATAGCAAAGTCTGCTTAAGGTCAGCAAACGATACGTCTTTATCGATATAAAGCCCTTCTACTTGGTGAAAAAGACAATGCGAACGGGCCGAGATAGCCTCGTTGCGGAACACCCTCCCCTGGCGAAATCGTGCGTATAGGCGGCTGATGCCCTTCCATATAGCGTATTTGCACCGAACTGGTATGCGTTCTAAGCAGTATATCCGGATTCGTTTGTATAAAGAAAGTGTCCTGCATATCCCTAGCTGGGTGATATTCAGGCAAGTTTAGGGCAGTAAAGTTGTGCCAATCATCTTCTATTTCAGGGCCATCTGACACATCAAAGCCTATATTAGCAAAGATAGTCAGAATTTCGTTTTTTTACTAACGAAATAGGGTGACGCGCCCCTAAGGGAGTAGGATATGCCGGACGGGTAAGGTCTGCATACACCCCTTTGCGCTCCTCTTTTTGCTCTAAAAAGATCGCGTATTTCTTGTATTTTAGTTTCTGTTTTTTTGTTTGAGTTCATTAAGTACCTGCCCAAAAGATTTCTTTTCGGCAGCAGGCACTCTTTAAAAGCGGCAAAAAACTCATTCAGCACCCCTTTTTTGCCGAGGTATTGAATGCGCAATTGCTCAAGTTCTTCTTTCGTCTGAACTTTAAAGTCCTCAATCTTAGCGATATGCTCTTTTTATTTTTATCAATTATCATAACTACAATGCAAGTTCTTTTTCTTTTTTTCTAAATGGCAAAAAAATACTATAAAAAAATATGTAAGTGCCAAATTTGTTTTTGATTTTTTTGATTTACCAAATTGGCAAATCGACTAATTATTTATTTTGTATCCCCGCCACTTCTCATGCACGCCTGCATATCGGCAGGCAGTTCACTGTCAAAGCGCAGGTACTCACCGCTCACAGGGTGTTCAAAACCCAAGGTCTTGGCGTGCAAGGCTTTGGCGCGGCAATACGCTAAAAACAGTTGTCTACAAACTGTTTATACTTGGCAAAGGTCGTCCCTTTCAGTATCTTGTCGCCCCCTGTAGCGCTCATCGTTAAAGAGCGTATGCCCTATATGCTTCATATGCACCCGTATCTGGTGGGTGCGCCCTGTTTCTAATCTGCACGACACGAGGGTCACATACCCAAAACGCTCCAACACTTTGTAGTGCGTTACCGCCTCTTTGCCGTGCGACCCGTCAGGGAAAACATCCATCTGTAGCCTATCTTTCAGATGCCGCCCCTATATGCCCACGCACCGTACCCTCATCAGCTTCCACGTTGCCCCCACACAAGGGCTATATACTCGCGTTCAGTAGTCTTGTGAAAAACTGCTGAGTCAGGTGCAGCATAGCCTCTTCGGTCTTAGCGATAACCAGCAGTCCGCTGGTATCTTTATCGATGCGATGCACCAACCCAGGGCGGTTACTGCTGTTGTTAGGCAGGTTTTCAAAGTGATAGACCAGCGCATTGATAAGGGTACCGCTGTAGTTGCCGTGTCCAGGGTGTACTACCATACCTGCTGGCTTGTTTACCACCAGCAGACTATCGTCTTCATACACTATTTGCAGAGGTATATTTTCGGGTATCAACAAATCCTCGTGAGGCGGATGCGCAAAATACACCTTCACCCTCATCGTTAGCCTTCACGCGATGATTCGATTTCACCGGCTGACCGTTCACGAATATATTCCCCTTGTTTAGCCGCTTGTTGCACCTTATTGCGAGTAGCGTTTTTCCACGAAGTTCATCAAAAACTTATCCACGCGCAGCGGTTCCTGTCCTTTCCCCGCCTTAAACGAGTAATGCTCATACATCGAAGGACTCCCCTCTTCATCTAACTCGTCTAATTCGTCTATATCATCTATATTTTCTAATTCGTCTATATTTTTTTCATATTTTTATTTCCAACATCCCCCTATCCCCCTTCAAAAGGGGAACTCTTACCCGAACATCATACTTTGATTTTTCGTGTATGCTAACCATCACATCTCCCCATCCTGCTAACCGTCACATCTCCCCGTCCTGCTAACCGTCACATCTCCCCGTCTTGCTGACCATTACATCTCCCCCTTTGAAGGGGGCTGGGGGATGTTTATAATCATCTCATCGCCAAATTGACAAATTGGCAAATCGACTCATCGACTCATCATCTAATTCCCCATCAACTCCTCAATAGGAATTTCCTCAGGAATAGAGTCTCTCGCCTCCATACCATTACCACAGATAAGGTCAATGCGCGAAGTTTTTCACCAACTTATCCCCAGGTAGTACCGGTTTGCCCTGATACTGCATTTCCAGCACCATATCCTTACCGATATCATCTACATAAGTAACGGTACCGATAGCCAATCCCACCGATTGTAGGGTAGCCTCAGCGCTGCGTCGTGTTACCTGAATCACCTTTGGTACGGTCACTTTATGATAGCCCGAAGGGTTGAGGGTCAGATATATTTTGCGGTTTTTCTTCACCCGCTCATTAGGCTCCGGACTCTGACTTATCACGGCGAAAGGCGCATACGTAGGGTCGTATTCGGTAGAGTCGATTACCTCATAGCGCAATTGCTGTTCATCTAAGAGAATTTGCACTTGCGAGAGCGTTTTTTTAGTCAGGTTAGGCACTACTATAAATTTGCGTGGTCAGTATAAAAGTTAAGCAATTGCAAGGAGCACCATACCAATATACCCCCAGCAATCACTGCCAACGCCAACTGCCAAAACAGCGTAAGGCCAGTTTTTTTCAAACTTTCTTTTGATATTCATTTTTATAAGATCATTATATTTGTAATTGCAAAAGTACAAAAATCATTTGCAATTAGCAAATATATAGAAATAGTAATAAACCAAAAGAGACTACTCCAAAAGAATAGGAATAGCCTCATTTAATCTATGGTTATATAGCTTTTTATTTAAACTCTTCTTCTGTATATGACACTCTCACTTCTACTTCTTTATTATCTTTAAGTGTACGTACTTTATAGCTAATAGGTACTGCTGATTGTATCAAACTCTCAGCAGAAGGTGATTTTAAATAGTTGATAAAGGTATTATAATCATAAATCCTAGAACTATCTAAAAGTGCCGCCTGCTATAAGTACAACTACTTTTGCCATTAGAAAACCACTCTTTTTGTTATTTCATCATATGTAGCTTTTTATTTCTCCATTAGCAACTACTTTTTTTAGCAAGGTTTATTTCTAATGAACCATCTATTATCTTCTTTACTTCATCGAATTTACGTTCTGTTTGTATAAGTAGGTGTGCTACCCGTCCGTAATCTACGCTACTAATATATACAGGCTCTGTATTACCAACATTATTCAATCTTCCCCATTCTTCAGGATTCTGGGGATCTACAGTAAGATTATATAAAGGTTGACGAACCTTTACAACTACAAAATTTCTATCATTTATACGAAACTCAGAAGGTTTATAGTTAAAATCCAAAGCAACTAATCTTTTAATGATATTTGCATCTGCATGAAGATGAAGTGCTTTATTAAAACTACTTATAGAGGTTGCTGCTTGAGCTAATAGTGACATATAGGCAGGTGTATTCTGATAGTCTATTTTATCAACATTATCTTTTAACAGATCATTGATTTTTTTGCCGATAATCACTTAGTTTGGGTAGTCCCTTTATTTTTTACGTTTAGCCCTTTTCCCTTGTAGAGAGGTAGAGATTGTTATTTCATTAGGTTTAATAGGTATTATAGGATCATATTTCCCCTCTAAAAAGGAATCGCCACGCAATATACTACCAGGGTAAATAATATCAATATTTTTTTCATATTAACCAATTCTATAGGGTTAATAACTATTTGTTTACGAGTAGTAATAAGTGTTTTTGCCACTATGGCTCGTCCAACTTCCCTCTGTTGGGATTATTTGATCAGGCTCTTCAGCAAAATACACTTGTTTCAAATTTGCTAATTGTTTAGCTATTGGTTCTGTAGATTCACTATCACTTTTACTACACGATACCATTGATGCTAAACTTGCTATCATTACTGCTTTTAAAAATAAGTTTTCTCATAAATCTATTTATTTAAAATTTACTATTCACGTACTATTTTTTTGTTCGGTATAGAAAGAATGTACTTCTACTTCTTTATTATCTCTAAGGGTACGTACTTTTATATCCTATAGGTACTGCTGATTTTTATTAAATCTTCAGCTGAAGGTACCATTAAAAAAATGCATAAACGAATCTAGATCTTTTATTATTTTTCCCGTAACCCTAAAGGACCACCTAAAGTTATTATTTTTTTATTTCTTCAGATTCAAACATTTTTATTTGTTTTATCTTCTTTATCTACACTTCCTCCTGTTTTTTTACTATAAACCAACCTGCTCTTATGGAGCCAGATATTCTATTAGAAACTTCAGAAGCACTCATATCTGTCTTCACAAGTAAGTGTGCTACCCGTCCATAATCTACACTACTTATATATAAAGGCTCATAACTTCCTAAATTAGAGGTTTCCATATCTCCCCACTGATCATAAGGCTTAGGGTCTACAACTATATTATAGAAAAACTGACGTACTTTGATAAGTACATATTTAGTTTGATTTACTGAAAGTTCAGATGTTTCATACTGAAAGCTACTCTTTGCTAAACCAAAGAGTACACTTGCACTGAGCGTGAGTTCTAAATGTTTTTATTAAAACTGCCTTTTAGTGCTAACACTATTAGCCTCATATTTTTAAAATTACTAGAAGCTCTATCAAAATCTATTTTTTTCATCTGTTGTTAAGCTATTCATCTGCTGGCGCACACTACTTACTGAAGGAAATGCAGTCCTTTTTACATTATATCCTTTTCCCTTGTAAAGAAATAGATATTGTTATTTTTAGGATTATTTAGAGCTATAGGATCAAGAGAACCTTCCATAAAAGAATCTCCTCTCAAGATACTACCTGGATAAATAATATCTAATTTTTGTTTCATCTATAATTTCTACAGGGTCAATAGGTATAGTACTATCTGAATTAATTCTTTACGCCCCCTCCTAAATCTCTATTCTTTTTTGACTCTAAAACTTCATCAGAAGCATTTTTTTGAAGCTAACTGCTTTCAAGGTAAATAGTTTATTTTTTAAACTATCTTCATTATTATTGTTAGTATCTTTTCGGCAAGAAAAACAATTAGGGTTGTGAAAAGTAACACAACAAGCGAAAAATAAAAGATGCTTTCTATTTGTCATATATAATAATTTATTCAGGTTTCAAGATAATATTTAAATTATAATATTCTATTATATAATCAGGAGTATTCCCTATTTTCTGTGTTATTTTCAAATGCTTAACAGTTACTTTATCGGCAGAAAAAGACCTATCAAAAGTGTAAGTTTCTCCTGTTGTGAATGAAGAGGTCTCACTTTTTGTCTTTTTTGTGTATTTTTTTCTCTTCTTTAGTATACAACAAAGTATAGGTTTGGGTAATCTCTTCTGAACTAAGATAATTATCATCAGCGTCTTCACCATCTTCAATCTTAAAAAAAGTAGTGATATTTGGTTCTAAAAAAAGATCAGTAAATGATTTTTGTTATCTTAATATCAAAAGTGATTTTTCACGGCATTAAAACTTACATTTACTTTTTATAGCATCACCTATGGGTTCATTGTCTACAAATTTTTTTGAAGTTCAAAAAGTTAATCTAAAAGTACCTGGAACTAAAGGGCGTATATAGAAGTTATGTACCCCTTTTTTTAGTAAAAGATAGATATCTCTCTATTTCCTCTGTAGTTAAAGATTCTTCATTACTGAGAGAAAGTACAAAAATCTTTACCTATTGTCTGATGATATGCTTTGCCCAGTCTTTTACTGAAATAAGTCGATATTCTGTTTTTAGCAGTATTTTTGCTATCAGAAAGAGTGATAGTATAGGGTATATAATCACCTACTTGAATATTTTTCAAGTTGTTTATAGATATTAGTAAAAATTTTTCTCTTATAGTTGCATTGTAGGTATTAGGGTTAGTATCCTCCTCTTTACTACACCCTATTCCTAATAAAAGCTATTAAAAAAATATACAAGTAAGCTTTTTTCATTGTTAAGTTTCTTTTTGAGCACAAAAGTACAGCAAAAAAACACAACATACAAGAGAGAAATGAAAAAAATTAACGAAAGCTTAACTCTTAAATAATGTGATTAACGTAGAATTAACAATCCTATTTGTTAAAGAATTAACGCACTTCTTCTTTTTCGATAATGCCAAAAACAAGCGTTTGTGCCAGCGATAAACATACGCTAAACATCATCCCGCCCCAGAAGCCGTGCACCACGAAACCACTCACTACCTCGCCGGCCAAAAGAATGATAACCGCATTGATTACCAGCAAGAAAAAGCCCCCAAGGTAACAACGGTAATAGGAATAGAAATAATAGTCAGAATAGGGCGCACCATCACATTGAGCACCGATAGCACAAAGGCCACTAAGATAGCCGAAAAAGTTCTCTATCTGAGCCCCTACATTAAGGTATCCCAACAAAAAAATAAGGATAGCACTTACAAAAAAATACCTATTAAATATTGTCGCATAAAAAAATCTATTGTTTTTTTGATAAAATTGAGTAGGATTTTTGGGCGTGAAGCCAATGCCCCGCTTGGCTAATCGTATCGATAACCGCGTGCGGGAAGTGTGTGTATATCAAGGCTTCATCTGCAGGCATCACATACTCCGAAAACTCCCCTTTCAAAAAGAGCGTCTTGCCCTCATATACATTGCTGTCGGGCAGTTCAGCCCCTATTTCGCTTTCGTTCTCTATCAGGGCAGGCAGGTTCAGACGCAAACCCAAACGGTCTTTAGTCTCCCAATATAGGTTTTTAAGCAAAAACTGACGTACCCCTGGCTCGCTAACGTAAGGGGTAAGCGCTTTATCAGCTTCAGCGCGCGAGTGTATCTGGTCGAAAATCCAACGAAGCCAACCCCTGCAATATCTGCTGATGATGAGGCGGAAAGAATTTAGGCGACATATCAGCTACGATAAGCGAAAGCACCTTATGGGGGTATTCTGTAGCGAAGAGCATAGCCGTTTTGCCACCCATAGAGTGTCCTATCAGGTGGAAAGCCTTCAGGTGGTGTCCTTCGGCATACGCCAATAGGTCAGCTACCATAAGCGAGTAGTTAAAGTCGGGCGAGTGAAAGCTATGTCCGTGATTGCGTTGGTCTATCAAATGGACTTCATAGCCAGCTTCGGCATATCGCAAGCCCAAGCTACGCCAATTGTCCGACATACCTAAGAAGCCGTGCAATATAATAAAAGGAGTTCCTCCCTCACCTATAATCTGAGAATGCAGCATTTTTTTAATAATTATGTTTTTTTCAATTATAATTTTCAAGCGACAAAGATACGAAATAATTACAAATTACAAATGATAAACCACAAAAACAGAAAAAAATACCCCACTCGTCTCACCTGTCCCACTCGTCTCACCTGTCCCACTCGTCCCACCTGTCCCACTCGTCCCACCTGTCCCACTCGTCTCACTTGTCCCACTCATCTCACTTGTCCCACTCGTCTCACTTGTCCCACCTGTCCCACTTGTCTCACCCGTCCCACTTGTCTCACCCTGTCCCACTTGTCTCACTTGTCCCACTTGTCTCACCAGTCCCACCCCTCCCACCCCTCCCAATCCTCTCAGCCTTCTCATTCCTCCCACCAGTCCCAAAAATCACAATTCCCCTCGCACTATTTATAGCACATTATAGGCTTAAAAAAACGCTTATCTCTATGGTAAGTAAAGAAAAATAGTAGGGCAGTTCTTTTTGTATTTTTACTGATTGTAAAGCTGTTGAAATTTTAACAACACATCTGAAACATTACCAGAAATTGCAAAAATTCTTATCGCCTTGCAATTTACGTACTTTTTCCGTAAATGTCAAGTTCTCGTTCTCAAATTAAGATACATTATTGATAAGAATATATAATTTTTTTATCTTTTCAGGAGAAAAGTATTCCGATACCTCTTTTCTCTATTTCTTCTAATTCTTCAATAATTGCTTTTAAAAAGAGTGAAGTATTTGATTCAGCTTGTTAATATCCCCAAAAAAATTTCAATGTATACATAAGTTTTAGCAATTATTCTTATTTCGAAATCTATCCAATTCTCATCATTGTCTCTGCCTAAAGGCTCGCTTGCTTTTTAAAAAAATCGCCATAATTGCTTATATCAGCCCTTAAAATCCAGCCAGGATTATCTAACATACCAATAGAAATGCCCTGCTCGTGTTCCCAATCGCCATCAATTTGAGTTTTTGTCCAGTCTTGTAACCAATCTACTATACTACGCATATCTTATCCTTTACAACTATTTCTATTTTTTTAAATCGTTCATTATTTGGAAATTCATCATCCCCCGCTGGCGCGAGCGTGTCGCTCGTGTCTCTATTGCCCCTAATTAGTAACAGAGCTTGAAGCTCTCTACTTTCTTAGCACAAGCTTGAAGCGAGTATGTGACTTGCGCCAGCGAGATAAAAGTATTGAAACTTTAACAACACACCTGATACATTATCACACCTATTTATGCATTACCTTGATTTAAGATCTACCTTAAATTTTTTTATATTTATCTTCTAGTACTTCTAATAGATATTCAAAAAGTTCTTTATGATAAAAATTTGAATTATCATTATTCTCAATAAGTTTAGACTTTATGTATTTATAAAGTAAAACTCCCTTCATAATATACATACGATATTACCCGTTCAGAAAGTTTTTCTCTTAAAAATTCAGGAGCTCTAATAAGGGCATTGACCATCACCATTATAGATAGCTCTGCTGAATATTTAAATATTTCCTTACTAGCATAATTAATAACTTGCTCAACGTTTGAATAATCTAACGACTCAATATAAGCTATTAGTTGATTATAATGTGTTTCTATATTCATAATTAGATGTATTATTTGCTATTGGAATATGACCTCCCGCTGGCGCGAGCGTGGTCTCTATTGCCCCTAATTCACTGCCTAATTAGTATTATAACATTAGTTATCGGTATATAGGAACCTTGATAATGCATTTATCGTACTCCAATTTCTATATATTATATTGTTTTTTTACCATAAGTTGGTTTTATACTTTTCCATATAAAAGATATTGAATAAAAATAAAAGAATTCATCCAAAAGCCTTTTTCTTCTGTTTCAAATTTATAATAAAAGTATATTAGCCCACCCTCTAGAGTCGCCTCTCATATTATACCTTTTTTTCTTAGCCATTCACAAAATTCTGTGTATAAGACACTAGCTTTTACATCTTCCTCGGTATCACGATAATGCCAACCATTAATAAAAGCTTCTAAACAAAAATACATTGTGAATTCCAATAAATAATTCCGGAATAGGCTTAATAAGTTTTATAAGTTCTATTATTGTCATAATATAAAAATTAAAAATTTAGTTTTTTTGTTTCTGTATACGTCACACCTGCTGGTGCAAGCTTGCAGCTTGTGCCCAATTCATAATTCCCCTCGCACTATTTAGAGCGCATTATAGGCTTTGAAAAAAACTCTTTTCTCTATGGTGTATAAAGAAAAATAGCAGGGCAATTCTTTTTGTATTTTCACTAATAGTTAAGTTGTTGTGCTTTTTAACAACACATCTGATATATTACCTATTTAGTTAAATATTAATCCTCTTTCAGCCAAAAGCTTCCTCGATTTTACTAATTTGATCCTCAAAAAAATCATTTTAGGATATTCTTTAGCTTCTTCATTAGTTATATGTATTCCTTCCTGTTCTCCAATTTTAACTTTTCGATAATTATTAGGAAGTCCATAATAGTAAAACTGATGAGCATAAAAAGAACTTTTTGTAGTTAGGATACTGATGAATAATAGGCGAATCCCATCTTTTATAATCAGAAGGAGTTATAAATATAGGAGGGAACAAATATCCAGATTCTTCTATTTCTTTTCGATAAGATTTATCCTCAGAGTAATAAGCAAAAAAATCTCACTCAAGTACCACATTGGAACTTCCAAAGATATGATACGAGAAAAAGCATATCCTCCACGCCTTAGAGGGATTGCACACATATCTCCTATGGAATATTTCAGTGTTCTTTTTCTTTTTAGTTATTTTTAAATTTTTACTTCACTTACTTTTTCTTTCTTCACATTCTGAGAAAAGACTCTCATCTATATTTGCACAGAAAGAAACATTCAGAATAGACTGTAGTTCTTCTATAGTAGGTTTTTCTTTGTAAATTTTTTGAAAGTACTGCGAATAAGTCTTTAAAAATTAAAGACTAAATCTAATGTTTGATCATTTATCATTTTTAATTTATTTTTTTGCAAGATTTATTGTCTGGATCATTTTTTTCTGAGCTTTTTCATACCCTTTTTTTACCTCCTCGCTGGTGCAAAGCTTGCAGCTTATCCCCAATTCAAAATTCAGAATTCAAAATTCTCTCCCTGTCCCACCTATGTTAATAGCTAGCATCCTAAATTCACCATCACCTCTAATACATTATACATTCAGCGTTAGTTTAGCCCAGCCTGCATTTCTGGCTTTCTCCTTGTCGAGAGGGGTAAAGCCTTTCTTTGTCTTTTGATAGGTATTAAAGATAAAATGGTTACTTCATCATCTGTATCTTCTTCAGGTTCTTCATCCTCTTCTTCCTCTTGGGTTTTTATTCCAAGTCACATCACTTACGTAAAATCCTGCCAAGCCTTCAGGTGCGGTAAGAGTATTGAAAGGAGGAGTGTCTAATAGCAAGTAATCCCCTTCTTTAATAGATGCTCCGCTTTGTATCAAGGCAATGACTTCTTTTTAAGAAATGTACAGGGAAAAAGGTTAGTGCCTTTGGTATTATAAAAGTTCCAGTATTCAGGCAGTACAAGGCATAACTCTATCATTGGTTGCTGTAAGGCATACAATCCAAAAAGTGAAAAGTACTCTTCTCTTTATCTTGCTTCCTTGTACCATTTTTATGGCGACATTCCCACTATTTTCTATATCTAAAGGAAAGATTTTGCCTAACTGCACAGTGATATAAGTGAGTATACCAACTCCCTCAATGGGGTTATCTACCCAATCAGGAAGCTGAGAAAGCGCCTTTGCGCCTTTACTTTTTCAGCAATTGCGCTATTTCTGTGAAAGATTTCGCATAGTCTAAGGGTAATATTCCCAACTTTCGGTGCATTCTATTCACATTGGCATTGTGCTCTATAAGAAGTTTTACAATATCTGTATATCCTTTCTTTACAGCACACATTAAGGGTGAAAGCAAGTCGGTATCTTTCCCATCTACTTTTTGCATTATGAGATAAAAAGCCACCGAACTGTAGCGATGTTTCCATAACCTGCTGCTTCTCCCAATGGCGATAGATATCCCTTATCAGATAAGTCAATGTCAAATTTCACTTTCGAGTAAAGCCAATCTAACATTTCAGGATTGCCAAAAAGCAGCCATAGAATGCAAAGCCGACTCTAAAAACATCTTTTATAATCTTCAAAGAATAAAAGAAGGTTGTACGGCATAAATCTTTTTTTAATTGAGGTAGATTATTTTTTTCTCTATAGCCTCTACTACATCGTTGAATTTGTACATAACTTTTTATAAATTATTCTGTAAATTGATTATTATTATTTTTTTCTGCTAATATCTTAAGCGTTTCTTCTACATCCGTAGATTTATTTAATTGTTCATAAACACATTTAGCTACTTCTTTTTGCATATACCTGCTCCACTCGTCCCACATCTCTGCCGGTGCGGCTCGCATTCCCACTCGTCTCACCTGTCTCACCTGTCCCACTCGTCTCCCAATTCAAAATTCAAAAATTCAAAATTCTCTCCCAGCCTTCTCAGCCTTCTACGGCTGCAAAGATAATTTTTTTAGTTATATTATCAAGATATTGTACCTCCACAGCTACAGAAAAATTTTTTTCTAAATACACTTACCCTATACAAACAATACAAGAACAGCGAACGATTAGCGAACAATAAGCGAAGGATTAGCGAACAATAAGCGAAGGATTAGCGAACAATAACCGAAAAAGCAAACAGCTAACAATCCTCTCAAAACCAGAAAATTTTTTTCGTGTATCCTTCTCTTCTCTAACGCTCGTGTATACTGACCATCACATCTCCCCGCTCTGCTGACCGTTACATCTCCCCTTTGAAGGGGGCTGGGGGATATTAAGTTCTACAAACCATCACTTCTCCCCTTTGAAGGAAGTCCGCGAGCTGGCGCAGCGGAGTATGTGCAAGGGGGATGTTTATTTACAAAGCGGGATGTCAAAAATTTGTTAATTACCAAAATCATTCGTACCTTTACCGCCAAAAATCACCCGTAGTATATCATTCAAAAAAATTATAATTATATGAAAAAAATTAGTTTATTATTAGTAGCCTTACTTACCCTTTTTGCGTGTAAGAAAAATGCTAATTTCAACAGCGACCCTATGCTGTTCAAAGCCTATATCTCAGGCTACACCTCAGGCTTGGTATCAGCCCATTCCGAGTGAAAAATCCTGCTAAACCAACCCATTGCGCAAGACAAGATGGACAAAAATCGAGAGCCTCGACCTCTTTAGCATCTCCCCTAGCGTCAAGGGTAAAGTCGTATGTGCTACCCCTACCGAGGTGGTTTTTATCCCTAACGAGCCCCTTAAGCAAGATACCAAATACCAAGTGTCTTTTTCAGCTAAAAAAACTCTTCGAGGTCAATGACAAAGCCCTCGAGGCGTTCAACTTCACGCTCAAAACTTTCGAGCAGGCTTTCCGTATCCAAAAAGGCGACCCTACAGTCCCTACAGCCCAGACCTCTACTTCCTCAATGCCGAGTTGCTCGCTAACGACCAGCTTACTTATAACGAGGCTAAAGAACTCCTTTCAGCTACTGTGGGCGGCAAAAAGGTAGCTGTCAAATTCCAGTCTAATCAAATGTCTAACCGCTTTGCGATAGTCTTCGACAGCCTCCCTCGCACCGATAAAGAACAAACCTTAGAGGTAAAGTGGGACGCTTCAGGGGTCAAAAAAAGAGAACTTACTGCCTTTTTAGCTTCAACCTGCCTAAAAAGGAGTTTTCGAGGTGGTAAATGTCCGCATCGATGAGAATTCAGCTAACCGCGTGTTCAGCGTAAACTTCTCCGACCCTTTAGAGAAAAACCAAGATTTCGAAGGATTGGTAACCCTTAGCGGTGTTAGCCAAAAAAATACAGCGTCAATGGCAACGTGCTAAAGGTAATGCGCGAAGAGGTAAGCACCACTTCCGACTTCACTGTCAATGTAATGCAAGGGGTGAAGAACATCTATGGCCAGCGTTTGGCAAAAAGACCGCTATATACCTATCACCTTCCCACCGCTCAACCCTCAAGTGCGTTTGGTGCGCAGTGGTACGCTACTGCCTAGCTCGGCTAACCTCAAAATCAACTTTCAGGCTATCAACTTGCGTGCAGTACACGTAAAGGTATCGCGTATTTATGAAAATAATATCTTGCAGTTTTTGCAAGACAACAGCTTGGGTAGCACCGATGGCAGCCTGCGCCGTGTGGGCAAACCTATTGCGCGCAAGGTCATCGCTTTAGACCACGATGTGCGCAATTCCCTACACGATTGGAACACCTACGCCTTAGACCTCGCCAGCCTCATCACTCCCGAACCTGGCGCTATCTATAGGGTCGAAATAGGTATGAAGAAAAACTATTCGCTCTACGCCTGCGAAGGACAAAATACCGAGCCTTTAGACCTCTCATACGAACAAAAATCGCTTAATGACGACGATGTAAACTACAACGAGTATTATTACGATGACGATGAGGACTATTGGGGCTATAGCGAAAACCCTTGCGATGAGGAGTATTATTATAACAAAAAAAGGCAGTTACCAATGTGCTTTCTACCGACCTTGGGGTGATAGTGAAAAAGGACAGAACAACAGCTATGTCTTTGCGGTGAACAACCTGCTTTCTACCGAACCCGTATCAGGGGCTACCATAGAGGTGTACACCTATCAGCAGCAGAAAATACAAGAGGGCAAAACCGACAAACAGGGGTTAGCCTTCCTAAACCTCAGCAGCCGCGCCTACTTTGCTAAGGTGAAGAAAGACAAATTTACTACCTATGTGAAGTTAGACGAGGGCGCTCCTCTATCGCTCAGCAATTATGATATCGATGGCATCAAGCTACAAAAAAAGGCTTAAATGGCTTTATCTACACCGAGCGCGGCGTATACCGTCCTGGCGATAGCATACACCTCAGCTTTGTGCTTAACGATTTTTGCTCAGAAGAACCCCGAAAAACTACCTATCAAATTGCGCTTTAGCGACCCTTATGGCAAGATAATTGCTGAACAGATGCAAGGGGCTAAAGAAAACAACCTATACGTATTCGGACTCAAAAACAGCTGCCGATGCGCCTACCGGAGGTTGGAATGTCCTCATCAGTGCCGGTGCTTCTCAGTTCAGCAAGCTCATAAAGATAGAAACCATCAAGCCTAACCGCCTAAAGATAGAAAAACAACCTCAGTGGCAAGCGCATCAGTGCCAATGGTAGCAATGCGCAATTGCAGGTGCTTTGGCTACACGGCAGCCCAGCCGGTAATACAGGGGTAAGCGTAAAAGCGAAATTCTACCCTACCGAAACAGCTTTCAAAGGCTATGAAAAATACCTCTTCAATAACAAAGCTTATGATTTCGAGGGCGAAGAGTTCAACCTATACGAAGGGCGTACCGATGCCGATGGCTATGCGTCTTTCTTCTTCAAGCCTAACCAAATGCAAGCCCCTGGTATGCTAAAGGTGAACTTCCTTACCCAAGCTAACGAAAGTGGTGGCGACTTTAGTACCGATGTATGCTCGGCTATGTATTCGCCTTATAGCGAGTATGTGGGGCTACACCTCCCTGCCGTAAACAAATACGACTATTATAACACCGAGCAAGACCATACTTTCGAAACCATAGTGTTAGACGAAAATGGCAAACCGCTAAAGGGCAAAGAGGTTACCGTAGCTGTCTATAAAAGTAGGTTGGAATTGGTGGTGGGACGCCTCTAACCAAAACATCTCTACTTACAACAGCAGCAGTAGCAATGCTTTGTACGAGCAACATCGCCTAATAACCAATGCACAGGGCAAGGCGCAGTTTAGCCTCAACATTTCTGACGATAATTGGGGCAGATATTTTGTCCTACTCACCGATGAGCAAAGCGGTCACCGTTGTGGTACTACCGTCTATTTCGATTGGGGTAGCGGGGCGGCAATTCTCGCGGCGGTGAAGGTAGCGAAGCCATTATGCTAACCTTAGGTACTAATAAAAAGGAGTATAGCGTAGGCGAAAAAAAGCGACTCTTTCATTCCCTTCTGATAAAGGCGGACGTGCCCTTGTATCAGTAGAAAACGGTAGTGATGTACTCGAAACGCATTGGGTAGAAACAACCGACAATGAAACCAACTTCACCCTACCTATCACTAGCAAGATGACCCCTAACGTATACCCTATACGTTACCCTCTTGCAGCCGCACAACCAAACTGCCAACGATGCCCCTATACGCCTCTATGGGGTAGCGCCTATAAAGGTAGTAGATCCTAATACCATATTAACTCCAGTGATACAAGCCCCTGATAAGTTCACCCCTAACCAAAAAGTGAACATAAAGGTAAGCGAAAAAACAGGCAAACCAATGCACTATACATTAGCCATTGTAGAAGACGGCTTGCTAAACCTCACCCGCTTCCGCACCCCTAACCCTTGGAATGCGTTCTTCTCTAAAAATCGCTTTGGGCGTAAAAACTTGGGACGTGTATAATGATGTGATAGGGGCTTATGGAGGTACTATCAATCAGGCATTCAGTATAGGGGGCGACGAAGATTTGGGCGGTAGCGAAGCTCAAAAAGCCAATAGGTTTAAACCATTCGTCATCTTCAAAGGGCCTTTCGAACTCAAGAAAGGCGGCAGCAATACCCACTCAGTAGCCATTCCTAACTATATGGGTTCTGCTCGTGTAATGGTAGTAGCAGCCGATGTCAAGAACAACGCCTATGGTAGTGCCGAAAAGAAAGATATACCGGTTACTAGCCCACTATCGCTTTTAGGTTCATTGCCACGCAAAGCAGTACCAGGCGAAAAAGTAGTATTGCCAGTAACTGTATTTGCTATGGAAAACCACGTGCGCAACGTAAGCCTTAGCGTTAGCACTAACGGACAGTTCAAGGTAGTAGGTAATAGCCAACAGTCGCTCACCTTTACCAAAAATGGTGAGCAAATGGCTTACTTCGAACTCGAAGCTGCCCAACAAAGGGGTAGGCAAGGTCAAAATAACCGCTACTTCTGGCAAAGAAAAAAAGCTACTTACGAGGTCGAAATGGGTGTTTACAACCCTAATCCGCTTACCTATGCGGTACAAAATGCCGTACTTACTGGCGGACAAGCACAGACCCTCAACACAGCAGCCTTGGGCGAAAAAGAATAAAACAGTACTCGAGATTTCTAGCTTCCCAGGGGTGAACCTACACCAGCGTTTGGGCTACCTTATCAGTTACCCTCACGGTTGTGGCGAGCAAGTTACCTCTGGCGCATTCCCGCAGCTATTCTTAGCCGACTTTATAACGCTTAGCAAAGACAAAGCTGACGAAGTGAGCAAGAATGTCAAAGCGGCTATTAGCAAAGCTACACGAAAACCAATTGGCTAACGGTGGCTTCAGCTATTGGAAAGGCGGTCGTTATGCCGATAATTGGGTTACCTCATACATTGGTCACTTCTATATCGAAGCCGAGAAGAAAGGCTATGTATTACCTTCAGGCAGCAAACAGAAGTGGTTAGACTACCAGAATACTGAAGCGCGCCAATGGCACTACGAACCCGAATATGGCAATGATTTCGCGCAAGCCTACCGCCTCTATACTTTGGCTTTAGCCGGTAGTGCTAATAAAGGAGCTATGAACCGCCTACGCGAACTCAAAGATATAAGCGAAAATGCCAAACGTACTTTAGCAGCTGCTTATGCCCTTATTGGTCAGAAACAGACGGCCGAAAAAAACTCTTCCTCACCACTGCTATAGATGAGGACAGCGATTATTACTATGGTTCCGTATGGCGCAACAAGGCAATGGCAATGGAAACAGCCCTACTGATAGGCAGAAAAACCGATGCCGCTCGTTGGGCAGCCGAGATAGCCGAAAAACTATCTTCTAACGATTGGCTTAGCACCCAAACCACCGCCTATTCGCTTTATGCTATGGCTAAGTACGTAGCAGTAAACAAGAGCGGCAAGAGCTTCGAGGCTACCTATACCGTAAAATGGCAAGACCGAAAAAGTAAGCTCAAGCGAACCAATGGTACAAGTAACCCTCAATACCAAAGGACAAACGCCTGTACAGATGAAAAAAACAACTCAAAGCAAACACTTTACGTGCGCCTAATTAGCAGCGGAGTGTTACCTGTGGGACAAGAGTTAGCTATGCAAAACGGACTTTCTATCAAAACAGTTTTCCATAATAATAAGGGACAAACGATAGATGTCAGCACCCTACGCCAAAGCACCGAGCTAACCGCCTCTATAGAGGGTGCGCAACCTCACCAATGAGCGGGTAGATAATGTTGCTCTTACACAGCTTATCCCTTCAGGGTTTGAGATTATCAACACCCGCTTCACCGATTACGGAGCTGATGATAATGAGTATATAGACTACGCCGATTTCCGCGATGACCGTGCGAACTTCTATTTATCACTCAGAGCCAACGAAACTAAGGTGATAAAGCTGAAGTTAAACGCATCGTATGCAGGTAGATACTATCTACCAGGCACTTATGCCGAAGCGATGTACAACAACCGCTACAACACCCGCACCACCGGACAATGGATAGTCATTAGTCGATAACAATTAGCAAAATCAACAAATCCCCGCTTATAGGGTTGCCCTATAAGCGGGGATTTTCATAAACTTGAAAATATCATTATCTCATTCCTCTTCCAGCCCCTCTCAGCCTTCATAGCCTTCCCATTCCTCCCATCAACAAAATCCACAAATTGCCTAATTGGCTAATTCTTTGTACTTTTGCAGTCCATCAATAGCAATACACATGTTATCACTTCGCCCCTATTATCACCCTATGCAATCCGTTATTCCTGCGGGAAGAAAAAGAGGTTACCTATACCGAGTTTCTTCCCTGCGAGGCTTTTGCGTCCATTTATCTATTGCTATTGGGAGCTCAAATCACCTCCGCGCAACACACCTTTCTTCTATCGAGTAGTTGCCGATGGCTGCATCGACTTGTTTTTGAATGCGATAACCCGCAGATGAGTTCCCTTATGGGCTATTGCAATACGTATGTAGAGATTCCCATAATGGGCGCATTTCATTATGTGGGGGTACGCTTTCTGCCCAGTGCCTTTCCGCTACTCTTCGGTCAAGATGCTTTTTGAAATCAGCGCACAAGAAATCCCCTTGCGCGAGGTAGTACCCGCTTTGGCTACTTTTATAGCACAGCAGTTGGGAGCTCCTCTATCATTACCTGCCACATCACAGCACTTAGACGACTATTTTTCTCCGCCACCTATCACAACGTCCTTTGCAGATTGACAACCGCTTTTTCTCAGCACTTTCACAGATATTGCAAAGCAAAGGCACGATGCATATCAGTCAGTTAGATACAGGTATCAGCCCTCGACAGTTGCGCCGCCTTTTCGATTACTACATAGGCGATAACCCAAAGACTTTTTTAGCAATATTGTGCGCTTTTCAGCATATACTAAGTGCAAAAAGCCTATCACAACCATTCCTTTTTAGACACTTATTACGACCAAGCCCACTTTATCAAATCATTTAAAACATTCTATGGCGATACTCCGAGAAGAGTATTTACAGAGTAATTTCTTAAAAAGATTTTTGAAGTAAAGATTTTTTTAATTATTTTTGCAGTCTATAATATAGTAAAAAGAATGAAAAATGAATAGTTATAAAGAAAAATGGGATCTTTTATTAGGGGGATAAGAGATTTAGAGAAAAAGTCCTACTACTCCATCTGATGCTAGAAATCCTTTTTGAAAATGATTATGGACGACTTATTTCAAGTTCACCGATTAGACGTCTACAAGATAAAACACAAGTTTTTCCCTTTAGAGCAAAGTGATTATATTCGTACTCGACTTACACATTCTCTTGAAGTGTCATATATAGCTAGTTCTATAGGACAAAGTATAGAGCATTGGTTAATTGAGAAAGGTGAAATTAAAGAAGATAAAAAAAGGCTATTTAAGTTCATTACTTCGTGTAGCAGGCTTAGTACACGACTTAGGTAACCCTCCATTTGGTCACTTTGGAGAGGACGCTATTAGGAACTTCTTTAAAGATTATTTTTCAACAAAGAGAGGATAGTTGTAGCTAAGTCCTGAAGAAAAGAAAGATTTTTATGTATTTTGATGGGAATGTACAAACCTTTAGAATTTTATCTAAGCTGTATTATTTCGGAGATGAATTTGGCTACAATTTAACCTATTCTTCTTTAGCCTCAATCATAAAATATCCCTCTAACTCTACTGACGGCAATAAAGGTAATGAGTGTTCTGAAATAGCAAAAAGAAATTTGGTTATTTTTATAACAGAGAAAGATAAGTATAAAAATTAATACATACCTACAACTCAATAATCGAAGAAGTCCAGTAGTATATTTATTAGAAGCTGCTGATGATATTGCATATAGTGCCGCTGACATTGAAGATGGTCTAAAAACTTGGTATTATAGATATCCCAAAGATACTAGAAGTTTTTACTGAAAATTTAGAACTTAACAAAAGAAAGGTATTAGCAAAAATTAAAAAAATTAAGCAAAGAAAAATTTTTGACAATCCTTCTCTTGTAATCCAAAAAGTTTAGAATATTTGCTCAACAAATAATGATAGAAAAAGGTAATTGAAACTTTTAAGGAAAAAAATATGAGGATATTATGAAAGGAAATTAGAAAAAGAACTTATTGAAGTTTCTATTGCTGCTGATATAAGAAAATCTTACAAAGAACTACAAAAGATTATATTTAATGATAAAAATATTTTTAAAAAAAGAAATAGCAGGTTGGGAGACAATTAGAGGGTTATTAGAAATTTTTTTGTAAAAGGCATCAGAAAGTCCGAATTTTAAAGAAGATGGAAAAAAATTATGAATCTAAATTGTATAAACTTATTTCTTTTTGATCATAGGCATGTATTTACAAATATAGAAAAATACAAGAAAGAAGAGTATAAAAATTGCAAATGATAGTAGATTATATATCTGGAATGACTGACACTTATGCTTTTAAACTTATTTCAGAATTTAAAAAGGAATCAAACTATGAAAAGTAATTACATAAAAACATTTTTCGTTCTCATTTTGAGCAAAAATGAGAAAGGAAGGTGTTTTGACTTTATTTAACGATATTTTTTTGCTTTAGGTGAAGGCTATGTAGTAGGTGGTTTTTTTCAGAGATTTTATTGAAAAAGAAGAAAGTAGAGATATTGATATAATAATTGATATAGATTTCATCACTCTTCAAAAATAATTGACAGTTATTCATTATCCTATGAAGTGAATAGGCATAAGGGAATTAAAATCAAATTGAATACTATCGAAATGGATATTTGGACTTTCAATAATAATTGGGCTTTTTAAAAACAATTTAGTAAAAGTAAATGCAAATAAGAAATTAGATAGTATAGCAAGAGGATGCTTCTATAATTATGATGGTTTGGTAATTAATCTAAAAAGATTTTTTTCGTATAATCTTCGCTACTATAGAGGTTTCAAAAATAAGAATATGCTTAACATCTTCCAAAAAAATCAAGTATATAAAAATCTTAATCCTTCTGTTGAAGCAAATATATTAAGAGCTATTTTTTTATAAAAAAATAAATTTGAATCAACATTTTTCAGACCATACTTCCTATTATTTATACAAAAAAATAGGAGATATTCAAGATAAATATGGAGATGTATTAAGAAGACTTCTTGATGTAAAGAAAACATATTCTAAATACAATAGCTTATTAAATTCAGATATAGAAGATTTTTTATAACTAATTTTAGAGCTGATTTTTTTCTTATAAGAATCAAAAACTAATTAACATATAAATATGGAACAAAAATCCTATAACAATAGACGAATGTAAAAAAAGCTTATGAACATTTAGTTGAAAAAGGTTATTTTACCGAAGAGCATATTTCGGATTTCTATATTGATCATAGAGATACAGAATTGATAGATGTATTGCATAAAATGGGATATGGGGAAACCTTTTAGCTTTAGGATACTTTTTATCCCGAGTATGGTGCTTTTTTTATTATGTTATTGATGTAGATAGAATAAGTATGGATGATGCAAAAAAATAATGGATGATTATATCAAAGATTGGAAAGATAGTAATGAATAAAAACTTTGTCCGTTTTTACAATCACATTCCCTGCGCTTACGGTACTTTTGCCGCCGAATAACAAATATATTATCAGAATGAAATTAAAACGCAGGTATTATAACCGAGAAATTAGCTGAGAGCAAGGCTTTCTACACTCAAGTATTGCAATTTGGTGTTACTTTTTGAAAAACGACTTTTTATTTGCTGTTGCACACCCCAAATCACGAGGCAGAAATCAGTTTTTTTGTTGCCTAATCACCCCTCGCAACAGCCTATTTTTCCAAAAAAACCTTTTTACCCAACAGGGCGTATACCTCACCATTGAAATAGAGAATGTAGATGAGTATTACCACAGCCTAAAAAGAGCAGGGCGTACCCATTGCCATAGACTTACGCGAAGAGCCTTGGGGCGACCGCCATTTTTGCCATTATAGACCCCAACGGCATCGGTATTGATATAGTAACCTATTCTGCCCCCGAATAAACATAAAAAAATCCCCGCTTGTAGCAAGCGGGGAAGTTTTTCATTTATTGTTCTTATAAGCAGATATCCATAAATGAGAAAGATTTAGTTCATCATCAGTTCTATGCACCTTTGATTTCAGTAGATAGTAATTGTTATGAGGTTCAGTAATATGAAGTATTTCATCTTTATACCAATTGTTGTCAGTGTTTGATAGAGCTCCTATCCACTCATTAATTTGGGTATGCCAATGTTCAAAAGTTTCATTCTCTACAAATCCTAACAAACCACATTCACACAATCCTTTTTCCGTGTTTTTCAGTTTTTAAAACGTTCTATACCTCCATTGTTTTTTTATTTCCTACTACATATTCCTTTTTTTCTCTCTTTTTAGTGTGAGTATTTAGTATTTTTGATTCCCAAACTATTATAGGGTTCATTGTAACGTCCTTCTTCTATCTTATGAAAATAGAAATCAGGCACTCCTTTTTGTATTGTAAAATACATCTGAATATTGGTTTTTCACTCCTATGTTAGGATATTGCTTTAAGAATACATCTAGTTGTTCTACAAATATCTGAGTATATTTATTTTTCATTTTAAAGGCTTCTTTAAATTGTCTTGTTCTAATACTATTTCTCTAAAAAGGCAATACCGCTTTATTCATTGCTTCGTATATAAGCTGAAGTGTCCTTCCTTTTTGTACTGATAAAAGTAGGCGTTTGTGTAAGTGGTAAGTATTCGTTGGCTATCATTAGTATCCTGTATTTATTAAGTCAGAAAAACATTTATCAGCATCTCGATAGGCAGTGAGTGACAACCAATATCTGTATTGATTAGGGTTTTTACGAAAACAATCATATCTTTTTCAGGATATAATTTTATAATTCTGTTAGCTGATAGATGTGCTGAGAGCTTTTTCATTACTAAGTTCTTCAATATTTATAGCGTTTTTCGTTTACAAACTCAACAGGATTTATTAAGTTGTCATATTTAAAAAAACAGTAGCAATGAATGAGTTATTAAGTTGTACTACTTGTGTGAGTCTAAATTGACGTTCTTGATTTCCATAAATAGCATTTAAAGCTCTTGAAAACTCGGTACCATAATGTAATAGTACTGATTGTAACTCTTTCTTTTGCAATAGGTTGTAAAAGCTTTAGAGTTTTCTCCATGAATTAAAAAAAGTCATACTTAAAGTTGAGACAATCATTGATTATATTCAAATCAACATCTGAAAGTAAACTTTTATTTTTTTACAACAGGCAACTCTTTAAAATCTTTCAATAAAATAGTATTATTTTTTTATTGATAGCTGTTTCTGAACTTGTTGTTATAAAATAGAATCTATAGAAGTTAGAGAAATTAATACAATTGTCTACAATTTCTTTAAGAAAAATTTCTATCTCCTATAGTAGATGCAATTCCTATAAATCTATGACCAAATAGAAAACTAATTTTATTGTAGAAAAATAGGTAATTTATCCTTACCAATATGTTCTTTTATAATCACATTAGGAGCTTTTAAAAAGGTTATCATTAAGAGGTCTATCAAAACAAATATCATCATCTAATTCTTCTAAAAAGCTGAATAATCAATTTTTTTCTTCATTAAATGATTTTTGTAGGCAGTATTTTTTTATACTTTTTAATAAATTTAGAAGGTTTAGATTTTTTTACCCAAGAAAAACCCTCTCCTATAATACAATTATTATCTTTTAAATAATTTTTTTAAAAAGAATCAATTTCCCTACTCTTTTCAACAAGTGTTTTTATACGTCCCCTCCTAATAAATTGTTTTTTTCCATATAAAAGGATTAGCAATAGCTGTTTGTCGGTTTTATAAAATGTAAATCATAATCATCTATTTCAAAAACAATACGCTCTATGGTAGCTTTTTGTCCTTCTGAAAGTGAGATGTAAGATATTCTTTCGTATATTAGGAGCTTCATTTTTAGCAAATATAGCTGCAGCAGCTACATCAGCATTCTCCCAAAGAGAACGATTTCGTGCCAATGCTGTAAAATCAAATAATTGAATAATGTTATAGTTCTCAAACAACATCTTTTTTTAAAAATCATTTGAAGTACTATTATATAAAAGTCCTGATGATTTGATAATTAAGCATAAGAGCCCCCTTCCTTTAAGTAATTAAAGGATTGTGTAAGAAAAACCAAGGGCTATTTGCCCTTGCGGAATTTTTAATCTTTTTATCATTAATCTTCCATATTTCCTGCTTTTTTTATCTAATTTCCCTCTTACAAAGGGGGTTACCAATAACTAAGTCGAATTTTTTTGTTTTCTATTTCTTTTGCAGACAAAAATCAGAATGTATGAGATTACTTCCTATTAAGTTATCAAATCGCAATTCATTCAATATGGTAATAGGGTTAAGCTCATTGCACAAAGCTAAACTTAAACTAAATGATGTTAGGTATATTGCTTGTTGTTCCTTATCTACTCCATAAATATTTTTTTAACAACTTTTTTTAAGTCGGTTATAGTAGGAGTCTCCATATTATGTTGTAACTTCCAAATCTGTACAAGGCGTTTAAAAACTACTACCAAAAAAATATTCCAGAGCCACAAGCAGGATCGAGTATCTTATAATTAGCTATATCAAAATCTTCATAGTTTTTCAATGGCAAACATTCATCTACTAATAATTTAGCTAAATGTGATGGTGTATAGAACAATCCTTTTTTTCTTTTTTTCTGCTCCCCTAAAAACTCTTCATATAATCTACTTATAAGTTCTACAGGAATAAAACTAAATTCAAAGTATCGCCAATTAGTAAATCCGAATTCAAGCTGTTGTGAAGATAAATCTTTTTTATCAGTATTTAGAAGTTGAGCAACAATAGATAAATTTAACCTTCTAAGCTCTTCTTGCTCTTCTTCTTTCCATTTAAAAACATTTCCATTAAAATGCTTATCTAAATCAGAAAGCAAATCAGCAAATTTTTCCCTTTTGACGTAACACTTCATTAAACGAAGTTACTCCATAAGGTTGAAAATATTTATCAGATAACAACTTATTCCCGTTGTTATCCATACGTTCTTCCAAATATTTTTATAAGAATAGCTTGTATAATGATTTTTATTAGCCAATTGAGGGGTTGTATCAACAAACTGTTCTTTTCAATTTGTTGATAACAAAGTGGATATTTTTGGATCAAAGTATCATAGGCAGAATTTCCAAATTTAAATTTATTTTTTAATTCTTTTTTTCTTCCCAAAAATACCACTCTTGATTTTGATAGCAAATTGATTATTATATAACTGATGTGTTTTAGCTGTTAATGCTAAATGTTCTATAAGATATTGAGGTTTGTAATCTTCGGTAAGATGACGAGAGCAATCAACTATTTTTTTATTTCTGTTTTTGTAGAAGAAACAAGCTAATGGAGCCTCACCACTACTCCAAATTTTTAGTTTGTATTTCTGATATATTCAGTTCTTTTTCTTCTGTAAAGGGGATATAAGTAAAATCAAATAAATATACTTGAGGTTTATAGCTACCATTGAGTTGTTTTTCGTAGATATACAGCAGAGGCTGCAAATTCTTTTAGCTTTTTTTCAATATGAAATTGAATTTGTATATCAGATAGAGTAGTATAATTTTCAGTGGTTAAATACAAACAATCATCTTCTATAACAAAACCAAGTTTTTGCCATACTCTTCTGAAAATCTATATTTTTTTATTGGCTATTCCCACACCTATAGTTTTATATTTTTCGGCAAAAGGTACAAAATAAAAAAACAATTAAAAATAATAAAAAGCTTTTTATTTTTACTTTCTTTGAAATTATAGTTATATTAAGCGTATTTTTACCTTTTTGTAATAAGTTTTTCACCTGAAAAAAATATCTCTGATGATAGTTTCTCCATACATTTTTAGGTTCTTTTTTTCTTTCCTATCAGAGAGCAAACAATCAGAATGGCTATCTACACACTATATGTTTTTAAGTAACACTGCTTTTTCGTGCCCATAGTATATTATGACTCAAAAAGGATTAATAATAAAACGAGAATCCTCTAATTTGCTAATTTTTCTCAATGCGTTTATTAAGCCTCTTCAATTCCTTTTTTTAATTCGCTTTTTCTTTGCGTTTAGCACCTCGTAAAAACAATCTTAGCAAATTTTTTCTGTTTTTTTGCTGATATGTTTATTAAAAGCAAACGCTACATCTTTGTATTTACCTACTAAAGAATTTTCTGCATTTTCTTTCTCTTCGATAACTTTAGCGAGCTTAGCTTCTAATTTTTTCTCTTTTTCAGCTTGTAGTTCAGTAAGGGTTGAGGATTGCTCTTGAGATTGTGCTACGGCAATACCTCCTAAAAAAATAGCGCAAAAAAAGCCGCTATCAAAAATCTTTTTTTCATTTTTTTGTATGTGTTTTTTTAAGGGCGCAAAGATAAAAAAATAATTCATTACACTCCCTATACAAACGATATACAAACAATATAGGAACACTATAGGAACACCGAAAGACAAACCTCCTATTACCGCTCCTCTTCCAGCCCTCTCAGCCTTCATAGCCTTCCCATTCCCCCAACAACGAAAAACCACAAATTGCCTAATTAGCAAATTATCCGTATCTTTGCAGCCTGAAACTAACAACAAATGCGAACAAGAAGTATAAAGAAAAAAACACTATAAACGTAGTAACCCTCAGTTGCTCTAAAAACGTATACGACAGCGAAGTCCTTATGGGGCAGCTAAAGGCTGGCGGCAAAAATGTAGTACACGAGCAAGAGGGTAATATTGTGGTTATCAACACCTGCGGCTTTATCAATAACGCCAAAGAAGAGAGCATCAACACCATCTTAGAGTATGTGCAACAGAAAGAAGCAGGCTTGATAGACAAGGTTTTCGTAATGGGCTGCCTTTCAGAGCGCTACAAACCCGATTTAGAAAAAGAAATACCCGATGTCGACCAATATTTTGGCACTAGCGAACTACCTGCCCTGCTAAAAGTATTGGGGGCGGACTATAAGCACGAGCTCATAGGCGAACGCCTCACCACTACCCCTAAAAATTACGCTTATCTCAAAATATCTGAGGGCTGCGACCGTCCTTGTAGTTTCTGTGCTATCCCACTGATGCGGGGTGCTCACATTTCCACCCCTATTGAGGCGCTTGTCACCGAAGCCGAAAAAGCTCGCTGCCAAAGGCGTTAAAGAGTTGATACTCATCGCTCAAGATATTACCTACTACGGACTTGACCTCTACAAAAAACGCGCCCTTGCCGACCTGCTCCATGCCCTTGTAAAAGTCGAAGGCATCGAGTGGATACGCATACACTACGCATTCCCTACAGGCTTCCCTATGGACGTCATAGAGGTGATGAAAGAAGAACCTAAAATTTTGCAACTATTTAGACATACCGCTGCAGCACATCTCCGACCCTATTTTTGGCGAGTATGAAGCGCGGTACTACCCAAGAGAAAACCACAAAACTACTGAAGAAATTCCGCGAGGCGATGCCCGAAATGGCAATACGCACCACCCTAATAGTAGGTTACCCAGGTGAAACCCAAGCCGATTTCGAGGCGCTAAAATCCTTTGTGCAAGAAATGCGTTTTGACCGTTTAGGTTGCTTCACTTACAGTCACGAAGAGAATACCACCGCCTACGACCTTGAAGACGACGTACCCGAAGAGGTAAAACTCGCTCGTGCCAACGAGATAATGGAGATACAGTCGCAAATATCGTGGGAACTCAACCAACAGAAGATAGGCAAGACTTTCCGTTGTCTGATTGACCGCAAAGAGGGCAACTATTTTGTAGGGCGTACCGAGTACGACTCTCCCGATGTCGATAATGAGGTACTTATCGATGCCAAAAACACTACGTAAAAATAGGCGATTTTGCAGAAGTAAAAAAATCATCGATGCCACCGATTACGACCTCTACGGCGAACCCTGTTAGGGTAACCGTTGCGTAACCAAAAAGCTTATTTTTTTAGATATTAAAACAACCTTTTTTAAAATTGTAATCTATTGTAAATGAGTTGATAGCATTGTTTTTAATTTGCGTAACCGTTGCGTAACCAAAACAAATACCTATGAGTGTAAAAAGATATAAAACAATTCCATAATTTGTTGAATGAATTAATTCATTTGCCACAGGAAAGTGAATGGGTTGAATTTAAAAACAATAATAAAGACCCTAAAGTAATAGGTGAAAATATATCGGCAATGGCTAATAGCGCAACTATAGCCAGCAGACTAAATGCCTATATGGTTTTGGGGTATAGAAGACACTACACATAATATTGTAGGAACAACGTTTAAGCCTTCTTGTACCAAACACAATAACCAAGAGTTAGAGAGCTGGTTGCTACAAAAACTTGAACCTAAAGTAGATTTTTAGCTTCTATGAATTCAACTATCAGGGAGCTGATATAGTAATTTTAGAAATCAAACCTACAAGATTTAAGCCCGTAAAGTTTGATGGAGTAGAATATGTAAGAATAGGCTCATATACTAAAAAAATTACAAATGTTCCCTGAGAAAGAACGTGAACTTTGGAGAAGTTTTGAGAGAATTCCTTTTGAGAGACAAATAGCAATGAAAGGGATAGAAGGAGAAAAGGTCTTGCAGTTATTAGATTTTAGCAAAATATTTTGATATGACTCACCAACCTCTACCGCAAACTCAACAAGGAATTTTTAGAAAAAAATTAGCTGATGAACAACTGATAGCAAAAGATGATAATAAGTGGAATATTACTAATCTGAGGGGCTATTCTATTAGCTAAAAAATTGGCTAATTTCGATTTTTTTAGGGAGAAAAAGGTTTAAGAATTATTCGCTATGAGGGGAATACTAAATTTACTACCATAAAAAGAAATAGAAAGTCAGGCAGGGTATGCTGTAGATTTTTAGCTTTATAATGAGCAGTATCAAGGCACTTTTTACCCTCGTATGAAGAGATAGGATTATCTTTTCGCAGGGAAGTTAATACTTACCCTGATATTGCTTTTGCGAGAGTTAGTAGCAAATGCTCTGATACATCAGGATTTTTAACATTTCAGGTACTTCGCCAATGGTAGAGATATTTACGCATAGAATAGAGATTACTAATGCAGGAGCTCCACTCGTAGAAGTAAATAGATTTATGGATAAACCTCCCCGCAGTAGAAATGAGATTTTAGCAAAACTGATGCGTCGAATGGATATTTGTGAAGAGCGAGGCACTGGCATTGACAAGGTAATTTCGCTAATAGAACACAACCAAATGCCAGCTCCGCTATTTGAAGATTTAGGTGATTATACCAGAGTTGCCCTATTCTCCTATAAAGAGTTTTTCCTCTATGAGTAAAGAAGAACGTTTGCGCGCTTGTTATTGGCACTGTGTGTTTTAAATATACAATCCACGAACAGATGAATAATACATCGCTAAGGCAACGTTTTGAAAAATAGTGTTAGTGGACAAATGATTAGTAAGATAATTAGAGAAGCTCAAGAAAGGAGACTTATTAAGGTATTCGATGAAGAAGCTGGTACTAAAGCGATGAAATATATCCCTTTTTGGGCATAAATTGTGAAACTAATACTAAAAACAAAAAAACTATCATACTAGCTAATTAGCAAATTATTATTACCTTTTGCCGCTATGAAAAAAATATCTAATTGCTTGCCTCGGCAATATAGGGGCTGAATATGCTAATACGCGCCACAACATCGGCTTTTTAGTAGCCGATAAGTTGGCTAAAGACCATAATGCTTCTTTCACCACTCAAAAGCTGGGCGACCTCGCCGAGATAAAAGTGAAAGGGCGTACATTTATACTGCTAAAACCCTCTACTTATATGAACCTCAGTGGCAAGGCAGTACGCTATTGGCTCAAAAAAGAACGCTTGACGGCTGAAAATCTATTAGTAGTCTGCGATGACCTCAATATAAAATTTGGCACCTTGCGCATTAAAGGGAAAGGTAGCGATGGCGGACATAACGGACTTAAAGATATTCAGTATCAGTTAGGGTACCCAAGAGTACGCCCGTTTGCGCTTCGGTATCAGTAGTAATTTCGAGTCTGGTAAACAGATAGACTACGTATTAGGCGAGTGGACGCCCGAAGAACAAGCACTACTCCCTGAGCGCGTAGCTAAATGTGCCGAGGCAGTGCTCTCTTATGGCTTAGCGGGACTTGCAATCACAATGAACACATTTAATAATAAGTAATGTACACACATCATATCCTTTTTAATTTTTGCATTTAGTGGCGGCTACTATATGGGTAGGCGGACACTTAGTGTTGGCTATAGGCTACCTCCCTAAAGCGCTTAAGCACAACGATTTTTAGCTATATAGACAATTTCGAAAAACGTACGAGCCTATCGGAATGCCATCGCTCTTAGTGTTGGTTATCACGGGTATACTAATGGCATACGACTACGGAGTAAGTTTCAGCACTTGGCTGCACTTCGATTTTTTTCAATAGAAAAAGTAGTTTCTCTAAAACTTCTTTGTTTGCTTACTTCTGTGTGTTTTGCCATCTCGGCGCAAACACGCGTACTACCCTCAGCTGCGCAAAGGAAATATCAAAAAAACTACCTGAAATGGCAGTGACATCATCTGTGTAACACTCTTAGGGGTTACAATGGTCGTATTGGGTAGTTTAGTGCGCATCGGTGGACTATAACAACAGAAAAAAACCATATCAGAATGAAAAAAATATTATTGACAATGCTGCTGCTACTTTCATTGGGGGCAGGAGCTCAAAAAAACTGACTAAAGTGGCTTGTGTAGGCAACAGCATTACCTATGGTTATTTGCTCGAAAACAGAACCCAAGATGCCTACCCTTCAGTATTGCAGCGCGCTTTTAGGCAAAGCTTATTTAGTAGGCAATTTTGGCAAATCAGGGGCTACCTTGCTCAACAAAGGTCACCGCCCCTACACTCAGCAAGATGAGTATAAGCAAGCACTTGCTTTTTGCAGCCGATATAGTGGTTATCCACTTAGGCATCAACGATACCGACCCTCGCAACTGGCCTAATTACCGCGATAATTTTTGTAAGCGACTATCTACAGCTTATCGCTTCTTTCAAGGAAGTCAATCCTCAGGCGCGTATCCTTTTGGCGCAGATGAGTCCTATTTCACATCGTCACCCGCGCTTCGAGTCAGGCACCCGCGATTGGCACACCGAGATTCAAGAGGCTATTACGATGGTAGCCCGCGAGTCGCAAGCTCAACTGATAGATTTCCACGCACCTCTTTACCCTTATCCGCAGTTGCTCCCCGACGGACTGCATCCCTAATGCCGAAGGGGCTGCTCTCTTGGCTAAGGTAGTATATAGTGCTATCACTGGCGATTACGGCGGACTGCAATTGCCTGCTATTTACACCGACAATATGGTGCTACAACACGGACAGCCATTACCGATAAAAGGTACCGCCAATACAGGCACTAAGGTAATGGTGAGTATAGGCAAACAGAAATACAGCGCCGTAGCCGACGAAAATGGCAATTGGCAAGTAGTTTTAGACCCGCTGAAAGCCAAAGAAGTCTATACGCTTAGCATAGTAGCTGGCAAGCAGAAACGCATACTCAAAAATGTGGTAGCTGGCGAGGTGTGGCTCTGTTCAGGGCAATCAAATATGGAGTTTATGCTTAAACAAACTACTACCGGAGCTACTGATATACCACGAGCTACCAATCCTAACATACGTTTCTACGATATGAAAGCCCGCTGGCGTACCGATGCGGTAGAGTGGAATGCCACAGTCCTCGATTCGCTCAACCACCTACAGTACTATTGCGATACACAGTGGCAAGAATGTACCCCAAAAACCGCAGCCGAGTTTTCAGCCGTAGGCTATTATTTCGGCAAATGGCTACAAAAAGATTTAGATATGCCTATCGGACTGATTTGCAATGCTGTAGGAGGCTCTCCTACTGAAGCGTGGGTAAGCAGAAACACTCTTGAAAACGATTTCCCTCGCATATTATACGATTGGCGTAATAACGATTTTATAATGCAATGGGTACGCGAGCGCGCCTCTCAGAATATCAAAAAGAGTACAGATAAACTACAGCGACACCCCTATGAGCCTGCTTATCTGTACGAGGCAGCTATATTGCCGCTAAAGGACTTCCCTATCAAAGGAGTGATATGGTATCAAGGAGAGTCGAATGCCCATAATAAAGATGCTCATTCTAAGCTATTTAAGCTATTGGTGAAAAAGTTGGCGCGAAACGTTTCAAAATCCTAAATTGCCGTTTTACTATGTGCAGCTATCGAGTATCAACCGCCCTTCTTGGGGTTGGTTCCGCGATTCGCAGCGCCGTCTGCTCTCCGAGGTGCCTTATAGCGGTATGGCAGTGTCTTACGACTACGGTCACCCTACCGATGTACACCCCAAAAACAAGCAGCCTATAGGCGAGCGTTTAGCGCGTTGGGCGCTAAATCGAACATACGATAAGCAGCATATTACCCCCTCAGGACCTCTTTTGCGTTCGGTACATTTTGCCGAAGGAGCTGCCTTTGTCAGCTTCAATTACGCCAAAGGCTTACACACTTCCGACAATAAGCCCATACGTGGGTTCGAACTTTCTGATGGCAATGGCATTTTCTATCCTGCCACTGCCGAGATAGTAGGCGATGAGGTGAAAGTAAGTTGCGAGCAAGTCCGTATCCCCAAGTCGGTACGCTATGCTTGGAGCCCCGTCACTGACGCCAATTTGGTAAATGAAGAAGAATTACCTACAAGTACATTTGTTTTTTTAGGAAAAATATGTTGTACCTTTGTGGCATTAAATAAAGGTTTTTACAATGAAAAAAAGAACAACTTGAACAAATGAAAAATGGAAAGGGCTTTATTGCGGCACTCGACCAAAGTGGGGAGTACTCCTAAAGCATTAAAGCTCTATGGGATAGACGAAAGTCAGTATACTAATGATGCTGAAATGTTTGCTCTTATTCACCAAATGCGCACTCGTATCATCAAAAGTCCTGCTTTCAATAGTGAAAAAAATACTTGGGGCTATCCTCTTCGAACAGACAATGGATAACCTTATCGACGGTAAATACACGGCTGATTATCTTTGGGAAGAAAAACACATTATTCCTTTCCTCAAAGTAGATAAAGGTCTTTTTAGATATTGATAGCGATGGGGTACAACTGATGAAGCCTATTGATGGGTTGCCAGACCTACTAAAAGCGAGCTAACGAGCGACATATTTTTGGTACTAAGATGCGTTCAGTAATCAAAGAGCCTCTCCCAAAGGTATTGCACAAGTAGTAGCCCAACAGTTTGAGGTAGCGCAAGTCATCATTGATGCAGGACTTGTTCCGATTATTGAGCCAGAGGTAGACATTACCATTCCTGATAAGTCAAGAGCAGAAGCTATCCTACGCGATGAAATCAGAAAGCATTTAGATCGTTTGCGCGACACCTCCGATGTGATGCTCAAACTCTCATTACCTACTATTGATAATTTCTATAAAGAATTTACTAAGCATCCTCGAGTAGTGCGTGTAGTAGCCCTTTCAGGGGGCTATCCTCGCGAAAAAGCTAATGAAATTCTGGCTAAGAACAAGGGAGTAATTGCTAGTTTCTCTCGTGCTCTCACTCAAGGACTTTCTGCTCAGCAAACAGATACAGAATTCAACCAAATGTTAGCAGAGACCATTGAGGGTATTTACGAAGCCTCAGTAAAGTAAGCTGCACAGAAAGCAGCATAAAGAAACACCTAATAAAATAAGAAGACTTTAGCCCTCAATAAGAGAGCTGAAGTCTTTTTTTCAGTTTAAAAAGTATTAGAGAAAAGTACAGCTAAACTACTGAAGCACAAAAAGAAAAAGAGAGCTATAAAAAGAATAAGAAAGTTTTTTAGAAAAATAAGTAAGAGATTACCAAAAATTGTATCTTTGCCACATCATAAACTCCATTTTGCTATGAAAGAAACATTAGAGCAAGAATTAGTTGATTTAGCCACCGAAATTATAGCCTATCAAGGGCGATTAAATCTCAAACGAGCTTAGCCAAAAAGCACATAAGATTTCTGAGAAAATCACTATATTGGGCTTTGTCGAGAAATACTACCAAATGCTAAGAACCTCCGAGCAACGTATGACTTATACCTTGCGAAAGGTTGCTAATTTTATTGATGAACAGGAAAACATCTTCAATATTGATGTAGCTTTCAAAGAGTTGCAACCTCTTGAGCAGCCTTTGATAGAAGAAACTCCGGCTGAAAAACCTGCTTTTTGTAGCTATGGAACCAGCACCCGTTCAGGCTGCTGCTGAACCAATAGCCGAGAAGGTTGCTGAGCCTACTCCTGAGCCAACACCTGAACCAGCTCCTGCTGAACCTATTCACTTTGCTACCCCTCCTGCAGAACCTACTCCAGCACCTGAACCAGTACCTGTAGAGCCTATTCACTTTACTACTCCTCCTGCAGAAGCAACGCCAGCAGCTGAACCTGCACATGTAGAACACTTTACTACTCCTCCTGCAGAAGCAACGCCAGCAGCTGAACCTGCACATGTAGAACACTTTACTACTCCTCCTGCTGAACCAACTCCAGCAGCTGAACCAGCACCTGCGGAGCCTGTTCACTTTGCTACTCCTCCTGTAGAGACCGCACCGGCTCCTGCTGAAGTTCCTGAAACCACAACAGATTCGGTAGTAGAAATGACACAGTTTGCTTCTCCTGAAGCTACAATAACTGAACCCGTAGCGGATCAGCCTGTAACCAATACTTGATGAAGATCTTACCTCTTTATATCAAGATTGGAACGATTGGCATTCTTACACTCTTCCTGATGATCCACCTGCAGAAGTAGCCGCACCAGTTTCTGCTCCGGTAGCTGCGCCAGCTCCTGCACAAACAATAGTAGCTGCGCCAGTGCAAGCCACTCCAGTAGCACAAGCAGTGACTCAGCCAGTAGAGAACACAACTCCTACTACTATCAATACACAGCAACCATTGCGCGAGGCTTCTACTCCTGATTGGGCAGTATCAATAGAGCAACCTATAGTACCTCCTCGTCCGCAACAAGCAGAGACCGTACACGAGCCAATACACGCAGCTACACCTGAGCAAGCACCCTACCTCAGTAGTAGAGCAAGTACTAACAGCTGAGCGTCTGCACCCGCATCAGGTAGCGCAACCTACAGCAGCTGCACAGAGCACCTGTAGTTCAGCCTGTACAGTCAGCACAGGCAGAAAACTTTATTCAGCAACAGCATCTAACAGAAGAGCAACAAATACTTCGTCAGACACCTTCGCTTGAAGAGTTTTTTTAGCAAAATCAAAAAGCTACAGCTTTCGACAAAAAAAGACCATACTGAGGAGGTAAAACCCGCACAATCACTAAACGACCGCTTCAGCAAGGAAATACAAATAGGGACTAAACGATAAGTTGGCTTTCATACAAAAACTTTTCTTCGGAAGTGAAAGCGAGTATAACCGTGTGCTACAACACTTAAAACCAACTCCACTCATTAGAAGAGGCGGCGCAATATATTCAACAACAAGTAAAAACCTACTTATAATAATTGGAAAGGTAAAGAAGAGTACGAAGAACGCTTCTTACACCTTATTCTACGCCGTTTTGAATAATGAGCAAATTGTATCTTATCCCGACCCCTATCGGCAATTTAGAAGATATAACCCTACGTGCGCTACGTTTGCTCAAAGAGGTAGAGGTAATCTTGGCCGAAGATACTCGTACTAGCAGCAAATTGCTAAAGCACTATGATATTCACACCCCAATGCAAAGCTACCACCTGTTCAATGAACACAAGGTGGTAGACGCTTGGGTGCAGCGTATCAAAGGGGTACTACAGTAGGGCTTATCACCGATGCTGGTACACCAGCTATTTCCGGACCCCTGGGCTTCACTTGCAAGGGCTTGTATAGCTGAGGGGATAGCTGTAGAGTGCCTCACCTGAGGGCTACTGCCTTTGTACCCGCTTTAGTAAGCAGTGGCTTACCTAATGATCGTTTTACTTTTGAAGGCTTTTTTACCCGACAAAAAGGGCGTCAAACACGCTTACAACTCCTCGCTCAAGAAACTAAAAACGATGATTTTCTACGTCTCTCCTCACAAATTACTTAAAACCCTCTCCGATTTTATCACTACTTTCGGGGCTGACCGTCAAGCAAGTATCTCGCGAGAACTTACCAAAGTGCACGAGGAGACCCAGCGTGGTACATTACAAGAGTTATTAGAGTATTATAAAGACAAAAATATCAAAGGGGAAATTGTACTCGTTTTATCGGGGAATAGATAATAGGCAACAGATAATGAAATTACTTCATATAGAAACATCGGGGGTGAACTGCTCAGTTGCCCTTACTGATAATAACACAATTTTAGCTACTAAAGCTCAGAATGCAGGACACTTCACGCACTCTGAAAATCTACATTTGTTTATCGAAAACTGTGATGACTACAGCAGGGGTACCGCTTTCTTACCTTGATGCTATAGCCGTAAGTGCAGGCGCAGGCTCTTATACGGGTTTGCGCATAGGGTAGCTACTGCTCGAGGGCTATGTTTTGCTCTTGGCAAGCCTCTTATAGGCATTCCTACTTTTGCAAATCCTTGCGCACCAAGTAGCACAAGCTGATTGCATTATTCCCTATGCTCGATGCACGCCGTATGGAGGTTTATAGCGCTGTATTTTGATAGCGAATATCGTTTTTGTATCTCCCTACTGAAGCTAAAATTCTTGATGCAGACAGCTATAAAGAGTATTTGGATAAGGGTAAAGTAACATTTTTGGGCGATGGTAGTACTAAGTTTGCTACTATATGCCAACATCCTAATGCTACATTTATTGCAGGGGCTTTCCCAGAGGCTAAAGATATGATTCCTTTTGCTATAGAGAAGTATAAAAGCCGCTGATTTTTGAAGATATTGCTTATTTTGAACCTACCTATCTAAAATAAGCAAATACTAATAGGTAGTATTAGCGCGGAATGATGAGTATTTCATCGTCTGTTAAGAGCGGTTCGTAGCGTAGGCGCAATAGTATTTGGGCTACCGTTATAGTGTCTTTCTCGCAATAAGTAGCAATGCGGTGTATATCATTTTCTTCATAAAATACATCGCGTACTTGACTGCCATTAATATCATCTTTAGGCGAAGGGATACCCAATGTGTGGGCTAAGAGAGTTAAAGAAGTATAATGCTTATAGTCGCCGAACTTCCAGAGATCGAGGGTATCTAGGTGGGGTACCTCCCCAAGGCTTTTTTGCCAAAGAGTTGCAATTTATTTGGAATACGAATACCATTGATAATCATACGACGTGAGAGATAAGGAAAAATCAAACTCCTTGCCATTATGAGCACAAAAAAAAGCTTGTTAGGGCGAGAAAAAAATGTTCTTCTACCAAACGCACAAAATCACGTAATAGAGTGTCTTCTTCGCCTGTAAAGGACGTTACCCTAAAGGTGCGTTGCTCGTATCGGAAAGAAAAAAATAACCTACCGATATACATACTATCTTGCCAAACTCAGCCCATATGCCTGCACGATTATAATATTCTTCAGCAGTATACTCGTCCTTGCGCAGATTTTTGCGTTTTTTTCTTCCCATAAGGTTTGCTCAGCTGCCGGTACACAACTGTAATCAGAATACTGAGGAACTGTTTCAATATCTAAAAAAAGTATATCTTCGAGGTTTATTTTTATGGAGCACCTTCTTTTTAATTTTGAATTATAAATTATGAATTCCCATTAATCATTTTGTACGCTTCATCGATATAGGTGTAAATATCAGATGGAAATGTACTGCCTTCAGGGGCTTCATCTGAGAGACTATGCCCTAAACGCACTATGATAACCTTATCAGTTGGATTAACAATAACGTATTGCCCCCAAATGTCCGCGCATCATAAAGAAGTGAATGCCCTTGTAATCTAACAGCCACCAGCCATAGCCGTACTCAGGGTGGTCAGCAAAGCGGGGTTGTACTGATTTAGCTACAAATGCACTATCTAATAGCTGTTTGCCGTTCCACTTGCCGTGGTCGCGGTAGAGCTTGCCCAAACGAGCAAAAATCGCGGGCATTAGAGGCTATACAGCAATAAGCCTTCTCTAATCCACTTTCTTCACTGTCTAACTGCCAAAGTGCCTCACTCTCACACCCCATAGGCTGCCAAAAGCGCTTCCGCAAGATAACTGCTGAGGCTTTTTGCCTGTTGCCTTTTTCTATTACCATTCCTAACAGAAAAGTATTGCCACTGAGGTACTTAAAAAGCCTTCCCTGGTTCAGAGGTAATCTTCAGCTGTAGCATCTTTTTCGCGAAAACTGCCCGTCAAAATAAGCACGGGTGGTGATAGAAAAAAAGGGTCATAATAAGCCCTCGTCCCAATCGAGACCTGATGCCATAGACGAAAGGTCGCCTACTGTTAGCTTAGCTGCCAAGCCTTCTTTGTACTGCGGAAAAAAGTCGCTTACTGGCTGGTCAAGGCCTTTTATGAAGCCATCGGTTATAGCCCTGCCCAAAAAGCGCTGATACGTAGCTTTTTCGCCATTGAAAAGGAGTTGCTCTTGCTCTGAGAGTTATAGTTATCAAAAATAGCGTTCGTGCCATATACTATCGCCTTTGATGATGAGGAAGGCTACTGTGCCATATTTCTGATGAGCGTTTTTGCAGTTCGGGGTTTCAGCCACTTTATTATAGTCAGCGGTGAGTGCCCACGCTTGCGGGGGTAGTACTGGGGCTGATAGTGCGATTATCAAAATAAGTGTAGTCATCTAAAAAGTAGTGCTATGCCCTGTGGCATACACCACCCTTACGGCTTTTTAGCAGATAGCCGTAGCCTAAGAGGTATACCCCCAACTACTATAAGTAGCAATAAGAATAAGCTGATAGTAAATTTCTTCATAAATACAAAAAGACAAGGAGACGAAATACAAAAGACGAAAGACGTTTGTATTTCGTCTTTCGTCTTTATCTCTAATTAGAATTTAGCAGAGAAAAATCTTAGGATTGATGTTTAGGCTGCACCATAACCAGTCTTGGTAAGCACGTGGGTTAGGTGTAGCTTTAAGCGCTTTTAGTACCATCATTAACTAAATAGGTAGAGTAGCCCTAATTGTAGTCCCTACGAAAGGTTGTACTTTCAAGCTGTACACTAAGTCTATTTCGCTACCATAGCTGCTGTGTTTTTTTAGTACCTACTTGGTATTTAGCAGCAGGAGCAAAGAAGTGGTAAGTAGCACTTAGGTTGCTCTTTTCGCCTGTACGAACATTGCAGTAAGGTAAGGATTTAGCAATCCTTGTGCAGGAGCATTGTTAGAACCAGGAGCTCCTACAAAATAGTAATCCATAAAGCCGTAGAACTTGTGGTTAGTACCGCTGAAAGGGTCGAAAGCCTTGTCTTTGCCCGAAGTGTCATCAGAGGCATTACCGCTTAGGTAATCAAGACCTGCTGTAAGAGCAAAGATAGGAGAGAAACGGTATCCTGCATTAAGCGCGAACATATAAGCACTTTTGCTAACACCTGCAGCGTTTTTGCCGGTTTGTAGGTAAGCAGTAGCGCCATAGGTTACCCTCATCGCTCTTGCCTGTGTAGTGTGCCCCGAAAGTTTGCATATTGTTTGCCTTAGCAGCATCAGTCTTATAGCCTAAGTTAGCAAATAAGAATGAAAGCTGTTGGGTAGGAGCGATGTGGTAGTGAGCGTGTAGCGCTTCTAAGTGTTGGTAAGGTTGTCCTCCGCTAAAAATACTGTCCTTTAGGGAAGTTTACATTTAGTGGAGATGCAGCCGACTGGTTGTAGCTTCAAAAGCCGCGTAGGGTAAAAATCTTCGTTAGGTGCCCAGTTGATATTTACAGCATCGTGGCTACGACCTGCTGGGTGCCAATCGAGAGAACCAAAGATACGGTCATCATCAAGGGCTATCACTTGGCGTCCCTAATTTAATGTTTACTTGCTCAGCCAATGGGAATGCCGCATACGCTTCGAATACTGACATACCCCCTGTTTTATCAGTAGCTTGTATTTGAGGTGCTTGCCCCCAAATGTTTACGTTTTGCAATGACACGTACACTTTTAGACGGTCAGCGTTATTGTACTCAAAGTTCAAACGAGTGCGGTTGTTCACCAAAATAGCAGGTGCATCGCCATCTCCCAAAAGGCAGATAAGCCCCCATTGCGGTACTCGAAACGCGGACGTATCTGCGCAGTGATGTCAATACTGTTTTTAGGTGCCATCTCGTCTGCTTCTTGAGCTGCAAGATAGTTAGGAGCTGCTAAAAGGGTAGCAAGAACTCCCAAGGGTCATTAATTTTTATTCATTTTTCGTGTTTTTTTCTGTTTCGTACGGCAAATATAAGCTATTTTTTTAAATCTGCAAGATTTTTTTGGGATAATTTATTAACGACTTATTTAACCTTTATAAAGATAGTATCTTTTATTTTGTGAGCAATTAATTCTAAAACTGTATTCCGCTAACTGCACTCTATCATTCATTTTTGTGCGATTCACTGGATTTCATAGCTTCACGGACTTTTTGCATAAAATAATGTGCAGTCTGACGACTAATTTCATAACTTTGCGACAGCAATATCCATCTTCCACTTTAAAGAAGCTAAGTATTCTTCGCAATCTAAGTCTGTTTTAAAGCGTTCAGTAAACTCTAAGAGGCTTTGTCCCTTAAATAATTCCATAATACATTAATTTTCAGAGTGCAAATACATAAAATTATTTTTGACACCTCAAAATATAAATATTGTATTTCTCATTTTTGTAATTCTTTATTAGTTGTAATTACATCTCCTTACCAATGGATTCCTTTTTCAATTATTTGAGGTTCTTTTTCTATTTTTTTAAAAGTCAATATAAGTATTAAAGAATCTGGTACATTCCTTAATTTTTTTCAATAAACTCAGGATTTTTCTTTTGCGAAATTTACTATAAGGAGCTAATACAACAGTATCTTTATGACTTTTTTTATTTCTTCGAGAGAAGCTGTTGGGCGATATTTTTATAAATGCCTCCGCTTCTTCTTTTTGTAAGATTAAGCTCATCATCAACTAAATATATTGAGTTTGGAAAATAAGGGTAGCCCCAGTTATTTTTCTTCATAAAAAAATAGGAATATTGGTATCTCCATTGAATATACGATAATTATTCCCATTGCCTCCAGCATTTTTTTCATTTCTGAAATAATAAAAAGAAGTGGTTTTTGTGTATATTTTTTTATAATTGATATCTAATTTAAACTCTACAGGGATAACAATGCCATAAGTAGTTACGACAGTGTCTTTTTTTCATTATCGTAGTACTCTCTTAAGGTAATCCCTACATTTCTTTCTGAGGTAATCTCTTCTATATAAGAGGTGTTTTTGCAACTTATGATTATTAATAGCGCGATTAATATAAATATTGTATTTCTCATTTTTGTGATTCTTTATTAGTTGTAATTACATCTCCTACCAATGGATTCCTTTGTCAATTATTTTGAGGTTCTTTTTTTCTATTTTTTTAAAAAAATAAGCTAAGTGTTAAAGTATCAGGTTCTTTTTCTTAACTTCTCAATAAACTCAGGATTTTCTTTGCGAAATTTACTATAAGGAGCTAATACAATAGTATCTTTATCACTTTTTATTTCTTCGACAGAAGCTGTTGGGTGGTATTTTTTTATAAATGCCTCCGCTTCTTCTTTTGTAAGATCTAATTTTTTTCGTCAATTAAGTATATTGAACTTGGAAAATAAGGATAGCCCCAGTTATTTTTCTTCGTAAAAAAATAGGTGTATTGGTATCTCCATTGAATATACGATAATTTTCATAATCCCCTGTAGGCTTATCATCTCTTATATAACGAAAGGAAGTGATTTTTGTGTATATTTTTTTATAATTGATATCTAATTTAAATTCTATAGGGATGATAATACCCAAAGAAGTTACTACAGCTCCTTTTTTTCACCATCGTAGTACTCTCTTAAGGTAATCCCTACATTTCTTTCTGAGGTAATCTCTTCTATATAAGAGGTGTTTTTTGCAACTTATAATTGTTAACAATGCAATTAATATAAATATTGTATTTTTCATTTTTGTAATTAATTCTTTATTAGTTAGTCCCCTTTTACAAATACACTGTCAATTAAGTAATAGTAATCATTTAAATATTCATCTTTTTTTCGATAGTAAAACACTATATTATGAAATTATTTTTGACACCTCGATTATTTAATGTGCCATCAAAGAACACACCGATAGTTATATCTAATGGGTTTTTGCCATTAATTCTATCATTATCTGGTTTTCCTACAACTACTACTTGCATAATTACTTTTTTTATAGTTAATCTTTTTCCCCAAATAGTTTTTTTAAACTGCATTTCTCTAACGGAAACTCTTCGCCTTTACAGCGTACAAAAAAACATCATACGTTCTATACATAAACTTAGGCTTAAATACTATTTCAAACGGCTCTTCAGGATACTTCTTGCTTATTTTTTTCAAACAATGCCATCATTTCTGTATCATCAAATTCAAATTCAGCTCCATATTGTAAGGTCATAATATCCAATTGGTAAGGAATAGCCATTTCTCGATACTCTTTACAGAGTTCAGGATTATAGTTTATCCAAAAATGCTTCTCCATTATAATGGCGTGAACGCATCCCTTTTTAGATAATCACCTTCTTCTTTATAGGAATCCAATACATAACGATATTTGTACCTTTTTGCGATATTTATCCCATAATCCATAAGGAGGGGGTAATTTTTGGTTTGCCATTGAATATCATATAATCGTAATTATAATCAAAAAAAGGCTTCTTGTGTTTCCTTTGGGTCATGATTATATCCCAAGCTTTCTGAAAACTTATTCTTATCCACAAACACTTCTTCAGCTTGTAACCTGCAAATCTCTACTCTGTTAAATTTTTCCTGATAACCATACTACAATAACTCCACCAGGAGCTGCCCCTACGGTAATCTTGTTATAAGTACTATGTGCATAGTTACCTTGCTCATCTCGTTCTCGTTCCTGCCATAATGTATAACCCTCTTGGAAATATTTCAACATCTTATCTCTCGGTAGGTCAGCGTCTACTTTATAAAACTTCTTTTCTATCAATGAAAGATAAACATATTCGATATGTGAGGGAACAATATCCCCTCCTTGTGCTCCTTTGCTGCCATCATATTGCCAAGAGTTATACTCAACCCCAGAGCATGGTATTGCTCCAATTACTTCACCATTTTCATCCATAAAAAGTCCATAGTAAACCTCTATACCATAACCTTTTGGGGCACTTGCCGTTGTGGCATACGAAAACTCTTTTTTTATTTGTCGTAGCTGTTGTTATATTGTTATTATAATCTTGACAAGAACTCAATGTTAGTATGCTAAAAACAGTTATTGTGATTATTTTTTTAAGAAACTTCATAACATTCAAATTTTTATAATTTTTTTGAGGTATCTAAAGGTGGTCTTGGCAAGGTCGCACTTCTCTATCAGTGCCTTGAAGTCTATGGGAGTTTTTGTAGTAAGTGCCTTTCATAGATTACTCTTTTTGGATATAATTGAATGTCAAATGTACTATTAAATAGCTCAAACTCTACATTGGGGATTTCCTGCATTATATCATCTTTTTTAGATATAGCTTAGGATTTTTCAAACTTTTTTTATCTATTTCTAAATGTAGATCAAAGGGTTGTTTTCCTATCCTTTCATAAAACTCCTTAAAAATCTTTACAAGTTGTTGCTCTCGTTTGCGATATTGGTCATAAGGTAAAACAGAAAACTCCTTACCACCTACATTACCTGGAAATATCCTAAACTCATACCTCCCTCCAGGAGCATCAAAAAGTAGTTGCCAATTCAATAGGAATAGGCTTAGGTTCAGCTGTAATAAAAATAATTCACTTCATTAAGTTTTAACCTCTTCTCAGCATTGATAAACACAACGTGATTCTCTTCTTCTCCAACTATTTTTTTCAGGATAATCATCTCTATCTACTAAATGAAATGTAAAGCGCTAAGGATATTTCACACTAATTTTTATCCCAAATATCAGTGGGAATAGTATTATTATTTATTTCATTTAATGTTTGTTGGGGAAGATCTTTTTGAAAAAAATTTGAACATCCTGTTCACGTGTTAATGTATCTATATGAAAAAAACATTTCTTTATAATAATTTTTCATTTCCTATGACAATGTATTCTTGTGCTTGATAAATGCCTAATAAAAAAAGGTATTCTCACCAGTTAAATATAACATTACTTTTTCCACCTGGAATAAGCACTAATTTAAAATCACCTCCCCCTTTTTTTGTATATAACTTTTTGTTTAAAAAGGGCTTCAATATACTTATGATCTAAATCAAATTCACCTTTTAAAGAATTTATTTTTCCACATAGGAAAACCACTTAATTTCCATCTTATAAGGTATTGGGCGAAAAATTATCTCCTACTATCATTAAACCAGAATCTCTAAATAAAGAATGTGTCAAATCTTGTTGTACAGTGGGGATAGAAAAATACCTTTTCTACATATAAATCCTCCATCTAATATTCTCATAGGATACCCTTCATCTGCTGATGTTAATATCAGCCATTCATAGTTATTATTCATATTATTATATATCTTTTTTACATAATCTGTATTTTTTTATATAAAATAAAAAAATATAGAAAAAAATACATGCTATGATTATTATACTATTTTTTTCTCATAATATTTTTTTAACCTTTTTAAAACATCTCGTTTTTAAAACTTCCATCTTCTTTTTTTCATAATTAGCTTGATTAACAAAAATTGTCATCAGGGCTATCTGAAAGATGGAGATAACTATGCCGAAGTTCGTGTAGCTTTGTAATATCAGATATTTTTAAAACTAATGGAATTAATGCCATCATTCTCTAAAGCAAATTTTAACATTTGTTCTTGTATTCTATAAAAAAACTCATCTTGTTTTTATTGTACTGTCTATATTTGTAAGTTTGAAATTTTCACGATATTCATCGGATGCTATCAAATGAACTACTTTATTAGGTTTTAGCTCCCATTTTTAAATTTAACTGAGATACATCGTTTTTTTATGAATTAACCCAAAAAGAGGCAACCGTATCAAAGAGTCCTACAAAGTTAAAGATTATAGGTGTCTTCCTATCAACCCTCATATAAGAAGTAATTGACATTTCCTCTGAAATAAAATAACGTGCTGCAGCAGCTCCTCTACTAAAACCAAAGACGTTGATATATATATTATCTTTATTTTCTTTGATCAATATCATACATTTTGAAACACCACTTTTTATTTTTAGAAAAAAATAGTATCTTTTTTTATTCCAATTATATAAAAACATACGTATCTGTTTTTTTCTATAAAATACAGATAAGTACTTTCCTTTTCTTTGTGATATTTAATACAAAAATACATTTTTTTGGTTTTTTTATCTAATTTTATATGTTGTGCTATTTTTTATACAGGTTAATGGATTTTTTTCTTCTAAAAATACTATTTATATGTTTTTTTCCTCTTTGTTAATAAATGATTTATTATTTTTCATCAAGATAAAAAAATCAATATTATATTCTATTGTGTGGTTACAACATCTTTCTTTGGTAAAAAAATACGAGATGTTGTATCTGCCACAAACCCCGTTTCCTGTTCTATCTCCTCAAATAATTCCTTTTTCTTTTTTTACTTATAGGAGCTAACTCACTTCGAAAATCAAGGCGAATTAAACTAATTAAAACAATAAAAAGTATCACACCAATTATTCCTAAAATTGCTATAATGAGTGCTATTCTTTTTAAAAAAATTCTACCAATTCCCATACTTCTATTGATTTTTGAGGAAAAAAATCAGGTATTTTTTTATGACCACATTTGCAACAACAATATCCATCTTCCCACTTTAAAGAAGCTAGATATTCTTCGCAATCTAAGTCTGTTTTAAAGCGTTCAGTAAACTCTAAGAGGCTTTGTCCCTTAAATAATTCCATAATACATTCATTTTCAGAGTGCAAATATATGAAATTATTTTTGACGTCTCAAACGACTTATTTAACCTTTATTTCTTTTTCTTGGGCTATAAGCTGCAACAGGCTCTGATAATTCCGCTTTACATTTTCATTCTTCATACCGAGCTGCATCGCTTTTTTTCAAAAGGCAGTTTTAGCATCGGCATATTGCTTTTCTTCGCTGTACAGCAGGGCTAAAAAGTAGTATATTTCAGCATTTTTGGGCTCGTATTGCAAGGCGGTGTGTAGCACAGCGGCTGCCTTGTCGTTTTGCCCCTCGCCATTGTATAGGGTAGCGAGGTTCAGCCGTAGATAGTTCAGATTTTTTTGTCTTTCTGAAGTGCGCGCTCATAGAAGCGGATAGCCTCAACGGGCTGGTTTATCTTCACAAAATAGTCGCCTGCCGTAGCACTTCCTAACGGGAAATCAGCTTGCGAGAGTACAAAATCGCGGTACTCCTGATGGGCTTTTTCGAAATGCGGACTCATAGCGCGCGCATTATCCCAACCTTTTTGGGTGAGTATAACATTGGCAGCTACCATACGCACTGCCTTCACCTTATCGGTTAGCAGCGGTAGCAACTGGGCATCGTAGCGCGATAGTGGGTACTCGCTTAGGGCTATCACCGCCCGATAACGCGTTTGGGCATCAGCAGCCGTCAGCTCTCTGACTATCAGCGGAAAGCGCGCTTCTGAAGGTTGCGCCCCTAAGTAATGCAGGGCTGCTGCCCGTATAATATCAGGGTGTTAGGGGTGCGCAATAGCGATTGGAGTCGGGGCAGACTCTCCGCGGTCTGCTTACTGCCGATAATGAGGTCTTCGGCAAAATGAGGCTTCCGCTCTTTGCCATACCACTGCACCACTGCTTTGGCAGCCCATTGGGCAGTCTTATCGTTATGGCAGGCATTGCAGGGCATTAGGGCGTGCCGTACTTAGCACTGAGGTCGGGGCGTGGCACGTAGAAATTATGGTCGTGGCGCACATCGTTGCCCATATAGGTGCGGGTAGGCATATGGCATACGCGGCAGTCGGTCTCGGCATCGTTGCCCTTGTGGAAAGTGTGGGCTGTGGTGGCATAGTTAGGGCGCGTGGCACTGCAAGCACACCTTGCTACCTTCAGCTTTTTAGCTTGCCCGTATGAGGGCGAATGGCAAGAGGTGCAGCGTACCCCCTGCTGATACATTTTGCTCTGCAAGAAAGACGAATATTTGTAGTTCTCGCCCATCACCTGTCCGTCAGCAAAATACAGGTCGGTTACAGGCACTTCGGGTATGTAGTTGTCCATCACTTCAGCCGAAAAAAAGCCCGTGGTGCTGAGTTACCTCGCCTCGCCTTGTGTGGCAGGGCATACAGGCGGTGAGTTCCTGCCCTTGTTGCTGCATCGGCACTAAAGGCGCTTTGCCTTTGCTCTGTACGTGCGCGCCAGCAGCTCCGTGACAAGACTCGCAGCCGACGGTCAGTTCGCTGTAAGTAGTATGGTAAGAATCGGTATAAGGGTCGAGGTTTTTTTCTGTAAGTTAGTGCTATGACAAGAGGCGCACATCAGATTCCAATTCTGCCCCTGCTTGCGTCCAATGCAGATAATCGTCAGGCGGAATTACCTCGCCCGCGTATTGGTGAAACCATTGGTGCTTGCGACTGTCCCAACTCTGCCGAAAGACTTGTTTTTTTGCCGTTAGGGAAGTCGGTAATATATTGTTGGAGAGGGTAATAGCCAAAAGTATATAGCACCTCGTAGTCTTGATAGTCGCCTTTTTCGTTTTTGGGTATTGATAAAGAATTTGCCATTTCGCTTAAAAAAACGCGAGGTGATGCCATCAGCGGTATACGAAGTGTTGAAATCGCCCTAATACGGTGCTGTCATTAGCGATTTGCATCGCTTTGAAGTGGTCGGACAGCTGCCATTGGTGGTGCTCAGTGGGGTGACATTCTCGGCAGGAAGTAGCCCCCACATAGCTGTTATGCCCCACCGTATCAACAGCTTCTACAGAAGTATAGTCCTCTTTATGAGTAAAGAAGAAGACCACCGCCCCTGCGCAAATGAGGAGAATTAATAATAGTACAAAAAGGAAGGTTTTTGGTATGATATTTCTTCATTTTTTTCAATTCATAAATAGCGTGCAAAAATAAGATATTTTTTTAACAAATTAGCAGCATTAAAGAAGATATTTTTTTAGCTGCTTTCACTTCGGTAACGGTTCGCTTATCCTTCGCTCATCGTTCGCTGTTCCTATATCATTCCTATATCATTCCTATATCGTTTCTGTATCGCTATTATTATTGCTGGCAGACGAAGGCAAATGGTATAATTTTTTTGATACTATTTTTAAGGAAATTTTTAATTTTATTTAACTAATGAAAAACGTTCAAAACACTATTATTTGCTGTCTTATTGGCAGTAGCGCCTATTTATGGGCAAGACGCTTCTAAAAGCGCTAAAAAGTGGGTGATAAAGCCCCTCAATTCACCCTTAAAAATGCCTTAGGCAAAAAAAGTTAAACTCTCTACCCTACTGAAAAAAATGGAAATGTGGTGCTAACTTGGTATCGCGGAGGTTGGTGTCCGTATTGTAATAGGGCGCTACAAGGCTGGCAAGAAGTTTTAGCCGAAATAAAAAGCACAAGGTGCTACCTTTGTAGCCTTAACCCCTGAGCTTCCTGACTACAGTTTATCGACCAAAGAAAAAAACATCAGTTAACATTTGAAATACTAACAGACCTTAATAACGAGGTTGCTAACCGTTACGGATTAGTTTTTCACCTTAGATGAGAACACTGCAGTTAGGTATGAAAAAGGGTTTTGGACTATCGGCTTACAATGGTAATCATTTGAACCAATTGCCAATGCCTGCTACTTATATCATTAACCAAAAAGGGAGTAATAGTATATGCTTTTGTTAATGCTGACTACACTCAACGCGCTAATACTGAAGAAGTTATTAAAAAAACTAAAAGGAGATAAAGTAGCGGGATTGGTGCTAATTAAAAATGTTGTATATTGCGCCCATTAAAGCCCCTAACCCCCTACCGATATGAATACGAAAGAAAAATACCAATTGGAAGTGGGCATTAATGCCTCTCCGCAGTTGCTTTTACCAGTACATATCCACTCCGGCAGGATTGGCTTCGTGGTACGCTGACGATGTACGCGCTGATGCCGATGTATATTTGTTTTTTTCTGGAATAAATCGCCCGAAAAAAAGCTATCTTGATGCGCACTAAGTTGAGACGAATATATACGTTTTCATTGGGTAGATGACGACCCTGCGAATACTTTCTTCGAAATTCGTATCAATGTAGATGAACTTACCCAAGAAGTATCGCTTGTTATCGTCGATTTTGCCTATCCTGATGAGATAGAAGAGGCAAAACAGATGTGGCGGCTGCAAATTGCCGACCCTAAAAGCGCGTATTGGCGGCTAAAAAAATACCCTTTGACTAAAAATAAATCACTTTTTTTTATAAATGAATATAAACTATAACGGCGCGCTCATTGATGCAGAGGGCAATATACTTGCGCTGCACAACCGCGCCTTTGCCTACGGCGATGCCGTAACCGATGTAAGCAAGTACAGCTACCAGCAGTTGTTGTTTTGGGAAGAACACTACCTGCGCCTAATGGCAGGCATGCGCGTGCTGCGTATGAATATACCCATGTCTTTTTTTCGATGGAATACATTGAAGAGGAAATACTGAAAAACTATCCGCAGCAATGCCCTTGAAAGTCAGCCGGTAAGGGTACGCATCAGCATATTTAGAAAGAGCGGCAACACTTATACCCCTACTAATAACGACATAGAATATCTTATTGAAACACAGCCCTTAAGCAGCGCTTTCTACGTGCTAAACGAAGAGCCGTACGAGGTTGAGCTCTTTAAAGATTTTTATATACAACCCGATTTGTTGGCTAACATTAAGCACACCAACCGGATAGTGAACATATTGGGCAGTATTTTTGCCCAAGAAAACGACTATCAGAACTGCATACTGCTCAACAGCCAAAAGAACATTGCAGGGGCGCTGGACGGCAATATTTTTCTTAGTAAATGGCAACACGCTAAAGACACCTGCCCTAACCGATGGCGCTGTGAATGGTATCACCCGCAAGATGCTTATAAAATCGCTACAAAAAACAGGCGATTATCAGGTGGAAGAGACCTCTATTTCGCCTTTTGAACTGCAAAAAGCCGATGAGCTATTTATCACCAACAGCCTTATAGGCATACAGCCCGTAAGCCAATACCGCAAAAAAACTTATACCCATACGGCAACCAAAAGCCTGATAGGCAAGCTCAATACGATTGCCCGCTTTGGGATAGTTTAACCCTATATACCGATGAAAACGAACCTTTTAGAAGCGCTGAAGCACCAGCGTGTGTTGGTGGCTATCAGCGGAGGCATTGACAGCGTGGTACTCGCCCACCTACTCTACAGTCACGGTGCTGAAGTGATACTCGCCCACTGCAATTTTAGTTTGCGCGGAGAAGAAAGCGATGGCGATGAGGCTTTTTGTGCGCAGCTTTGCCGAGCGCTTAGGGGTGCAGCTGTTGGTAGTGCGCTTCGACACCCACGCCTACGCCAAAGAGCACCAGCTCAACACCCAATTGGCTGCCCGTGAGCTTCGCTATGAATGGTTTGACCGTATGGCTCAGGCTTATGACTGCGCCTATATAGCCACCGCCCACCACGCTAACGATAACCTTGAGACTTTCTTAATTAACCTATCGCGTGGCAGCGGTTTAGACGGCCTTTTGGGTATTCCGCAGCAAAATGGCAAGCTGATACGTCCGTTACTTTCGTTTTTCGCGTCAGCAAATATACCAGTACGCCCAAGCAAAGCAGCTAAGTTGGCGTGAGGATAGTTCGAATGCCTCGAATAAGTACGTGCGCAACGTTATTAGGGCACGAAATTATCCCTCAATTGCGCTACGTGCACCCTAATTACTTAGAAAATTTTTAATCAAACACAAGAATATTTACATCAATCGGCTCGTTTTATCGATTATTATATCGAAAAAGATAAGAAGTGAGTGCTTTCAGGGGAACCTATTCGCATTAGCACCTCTCCCCTACTGCAAGTGCCTGAACTGCCTTTGGTGCTGCATAGGCTCTTCTATCCGTATGGTTTTCAACAATGTAAAGGACTTACAGCAGCTTTTTATTTACGGCGGAAGCGGGCAAGATGCTCTGTTCACCCTCTCACCAACTGATAAAGGATAAAGAATGGGTATGGTTGTTGCCAATAGAGGGCGAAGAAGATAGCCCTTTTCTGATAGCAGAAGGTACGCACGAGGTTACAACCCCTATACGTTTGGTTTTTGAAGAGGTGCAACCTACCGCTGCCATATCAGAAGACCCTAATACTATCAGCGTAGATGCTGACAAATTAGAGTTTCCGTTAGCATTGCGGCACAAGCGCGAGGGCGATGTGTTTTTACCCCTATAGGCTTGGGCAGTGCTAGAAGCTGAGCAAGTATTTTTATAGACGAAAAATACAGCCAGATAGCGCGTCAGAAGCAATGGTTATTGTGCAGCGATGACCGTATAGTATGGGTGGTTGGCAAGCGCTTAGACCACCGCTTTAGGGTAACTCCAAAAAAACTAAAAAGAGTACTACAAGTTAGCGTATTTGGTAATTCACAAATTTGCTAATTCGCAAATTATGTTGTACTTTTTGCTACGAAAAAAATATAAAATATATGAGAACAGCAAATTATAATAGAATGGTAAATTACAATATTAGTGTACCTGATGTAAATGTACCTATAGTGGAATCTTTGTTTTAAAAAAATACAATGTGATAGTTGAACCAGAGCCTATAGTAGCTGAGCCTATGGGCAATTATACCCCTAATGAGGAAACGATAAGAGCTATTGAAGAAGGACGAAGAGAATACGAGCAAGGATTACTAAAAGGTTATACTAATATTGATGAACTTTTTAATGCTTTAGAAAATGACTGACACCAACCAAGAAGTACCAAAATACACAATTTTTTTATATCAACTACTTATAAGAAAGAGTATAAGAAAAATCTCTAATCAAGAGGCAAAAAGAATGCTACTAAAGAGATATTGAAAATCTTAATGTATTATGGTGCAGAAGGGGTTCCGAAGAAGAATTTTTCCTCATCTATTAACAGGCAATTACAAAGGTTTTTTTGGGAATGCCATATACAGCCCTGATTTGTTGTTAATTTGGGATCAAAATGAAGAAAAATAAAGGCAATTATTCTTCAGAGAATAGGGAGCCACTCAGAACTGTTTGGTAAAAACAAAAAAATAACACACCACTTGGGCTCATCAGCGCCCTCTAACAAATTTGCTAATTCGCAAATTATGTTGTACTTTTGCCGACAAGAAATTTAAAATGTAAGACCAAAAATATGGCAAATATGGAAATTCAAGGTAAAAATCATAAAAAAATAGGACCTGTTCAAACGGTAGGTCAGAACGGCTTTCAACGCCGCGATGTGGTAATTATGACTGAAGATCAGTACCCTCAGTACATACCATTCGATTTTTGTACAAGAGAAATGTAGCCTACTGGATAACTTCCACGAAGGACAAGTGGTGCTCATCAGCTTCAACGTAAGAGGACGCGAATGGGTAAATCCTCAAGGGGAAACTAAATATATAGTGAACTTGCAAGGATGGCGCATACAAGACGCTATGGCAGCGGCACAGGCGGCTCCTCAAGGGTATGGACAGCCTGCTTATCCGCCTCAAGGCTATGCACAATACCCTCCACAAGGGTACGGACAGCCTGCCTATCCGCCTCAGGGATACGCACAACCTCAGTATCAGCAAGCGCCTCCGCAATATCAGCAGGCTCCTGCTCAACCTTTTCAGTCAATGCCCCAAGGGCAGCCATTAGGACAACCACAGCAGTCTTTCCAAGTGCCTCCGCAAGCAGCTACGCCACCAGCGGCAGCCCCTATAGAAGAAGATGATCTACCTTTTTAGGCTAACAAAATGACACAAAAAAAAGCGACTTCCAACTTTAAAGGAAGTCGCTTTTTTTATTGATTATTATTTTTGTTTGGCTGTCAGCTCTTCTTGCAAATGGGCGGGGGTAAGTACCTCTACTTGTTTGCCGTATGAGAGTAGTTCCTTGATAAAATCGGGAGTGATTTTAATACGCAATCGCAATACTATTGCCTCTTCTTCCTCTTTTTAGTATCTGTTGCGAAGAGTGCAAAGGCATTGCTTCGAGATATTTTTGCTGGATTGGGTATAAAAAATGGTATCGGTAGGCAACTTTCTAAAGGCAAGTACTACCTCTTCGGCTTGCGTACGCTCATTGTCTACCCAAGCCCCAAAACTATCGTCAAAATAATGTTCTACGCCCTTAGGCATAGGGATGCTGAAACTTCACTCCACGTTCATCGTCCAAGTGCTTAATTCTATCTAAGCCAAAGACCCGCAACGCTTCTTTTTTCCCACATCCCACGCCAGTACATACCAACGCCTTTGGGCTTCTTTTCAGCAAATAGGGCTCAATAGTACGCTCTTGGGTTTGTGAGCTTCTGTCCCAAAACTTATAATAGTGTAGCTTTACTTGTCGCTTTTCTTTGATAGCCCTAAGCAAGGGCGACAAATATTCAGTGCCGGCAGGCAATCGCTTTTTCAAACTGAATCATCTCAGAAAGATTGCCGTAATTCTGCAAAGCTCTAAACACATCAAACGCTT